>Ga0222419_100059_pt1 | contig 207383 bp, 195 predicted proteins | sample 1B20Ametagenome_FD_182474 | JGI IMG/M metagenome (GOLD analysis project Ga0222419, IMG submission 182474) | Enriched microbial communities from leaf-cutter ant dump, University of Wisconsin, Madison, United States - 1B20A (version 2) | ecosystem: Environmental > Terrestrial > Nest > Insects... | reverse complement strand
GTTCGGCTTCCACTCGCCAGACCCGCTCATCGCTCTCGCCATGCTCAACCTCGGCGGACACAAACCCGCCCTCCCCGGCCGCACATGACCCACGGAAACGTCAGGAGAGCCGATAATCCGCGGCGCCCGCCGCTCCGCCGGCCGCGCGCGAGCGCCCGGCTGCGCGAGTGCGGAAACCGTCACGCCGTGCGGCGTTGATCCGCGGCGCGCGGCCGTCCGAACGCCGCTTCTGTTACACGCTGTGTTACGTCGCATTGACATACGGCGTAACCCTCGCCCAGACTTGCAGGCATGACCGCTTCTCCGCGCCCTGCGACCTCCTTCGAGGCTCTTGGGAACGCCGACATGATGATGTCGGCACGCGCGGTCATGTGTTGTCGAATGTGCGCCTAAGGCTCCGTCTCGCCCGAGTGACCTCTTCATGGTGAACTCCCCGACATCCGGACGTCCGTCCCCGGATGACGCCTCCCGCCTCGACAGCTCCCGGCCCGCCGCGTCCGACGACGCGGCCGCCGACACCTCGCAAGGATTCGACGACATGTCCCTCGCCACCCTCGACACCCTCCGCCCCCCGACCCGCCCCTACCCCGCCCCGCGCGCCGTCGCGCAGCCGGCGCCCGAGCCGGAGCGTCCCCGCATCCGTGCCGTGCCCGACGGCACCGAGGCGCGCGGCTTCGCCCTCTACGTGGGCGTCGACGAGGCCACCGCGGCGGCCGCGGGTGTCTCGCTCCCGCAGCTCGTGGAGGCGCTCAAGCGCACGGTCGCCGAGCTGACCCCCGGCGCCGAGACCTACGCCGCCGTCGCCCTCGCCCCGCGCGGCGCGGGCGGTCGCGACGTCGAGGTCGTGCGCCTCGCCCTGCAGGACCCGGCCGCGCTCGCCAAGCACCGCCAGGCGGCCGAGCCGGCCGAGGCTCCGGAGCCGCGCGGGGGCGTCGTCATCGACATCTCGCGCAAGCGCGTGCAGCTGGACGGCGAGATCGCGCCGCTCACCTACAAGGAGTTCGAGCTGCTGCAGTTCCTCGTGCTGCGCGAGGGCCGCACGATCGAGCGGGCCGAGATCATCGCGACCCTGTGGTCCGACGGCGGCGACGACGTGCCGAACGAGCGCACGATCGACGTGCACGTCCGCCGTCTGCGCTCCAAGCTCGGCGCCTACGAGGACATCGTGCGCACCGTGCGCGGCTCCGGCTACCGCTTCGACCGCCACGCGGATGTCGCCATCCGCTGGGCCTCGACGCCCTCGCCCGACGTCTTCTGACGCGCCGCACCCGGGCTCCGGGCGCCCGCATCCGCTCCCGCCGCCCCCCGCATCCGCCGTGCGCAATGTAGAAAATGCAGGAGTTCTCGGGCGTGTCGCCGTCGAGCGCCTCGTGAACTCCTGGTGACGCCGGAACAACTCCTGCATTTTCCACATGGAGGGGGGCGGGGGCGCACCTAGGCTGAGCGCGTGACGGATGCCGGGCCCGCTCTCGCACGCCGCCTCGGGCTCGGCGGCGCCGTGGCGATCGGCCTCGGGTCGATGATCGGCGCGGGCGTGTTCGCCGTGCTCGCCCCCGCCGCTCAGGCCGCCGGCGCGGGCCTGCTGATCGGACTCGCCATCGCCGCCGCGGTGGCGGTCGCGAACGCGAGCTCCTCGGCGCAGCTCGCAGCGCAGTACCCGAGCTCGGGCGGCGCCTACGTCTACGGCCGGGAGCGCCTCGGCGAGTGGCCCGGTTTCCTGGCCGGCTGGAGCTTCGTGGTCGGCAAGAGCGCGAGCTGCGCCGCGATGGCCCTCACCGCCGCCGCGTACCTCGCCCCGCCCGGATGCGAGAAGCCGGTCGGGCTCGCCGCCGTCGTCGCGCTCACCGCGGTCAACTGCCTCGGCATCACCCGCACCGCGACCGCCGCCAAGCTCATCGTGGCGTTCGTGCTCGCGGTGCTCGCGCTCGTGGTCGCGGGCGGAACCACCGCGGGGGTCGACCCGGGCGCGCTCGCCCCCACGGCATCCGACGCCCTCGGCGTGCTGCAGTCGGCGGGCCTGCTGTTCTTCGCCTTCGCGGGGTATGCGCGCATCGCGACGCTCGGCGAGGAGGTGCGCGACCCGGCTCGCACGATCCCGCGCGCGATCCTGATCGCGCTCGCGGTGGCGCTGCTGGTCTACGCGGCGGTCGCGGTCATCGCCCTCGGCGCGCTCGGCGCACCGGCGCTCGCCGCCTCGACGCAGCCGCTCGCGGATGTGGTGGCCGCCGCGGGGTGGCACGGTGCCGTGCCCGTGGTGTCGGTCGGGGCCGCCGTCGCCTCGCTCGGCGCGCTGCTGGCGCTGCTGGCGGGCGTGGGGCGCACGAGTCTCGCGATGGCGCGCACGGGCGATCTGCCGCGGCCCCTCGCCGCGGTGAACGCGTGGTCCGGGGTTCCAGTGCGGGCGGAGCTCGCGATCGGCGTCGTCGTGTGCGCGCTCGTGCTGCTGACCGATCTGCGCGGCGCGATCGGCTTCTCGTCGTTCGGGGTGCTGCTGTACTACCTGGTGGCGAACCTGGCGGCGCTCACCCAGGCTCGCGAGCACCGCCGGTTCCCGCGCGCGCTGGCGGTGTTCGGGGCGCTCGGATGCGTCGGGCTCGCGGTGCTGCTGCCGCTCGAGTCGGTGGTCGGCGGATGCGTCGTGGTCGCCGCCGGGGTCGGCATCCGGGCCGCCACGAAACTCGTCAGAAAAATAACGAAGAGATAACTAGACAGCGTTACCTTTCCGTTATACATTGAAAGCGCTTGATCCGTTTGCTGTGGCGGACCAAGCGGAATGTGATTGCAGGACACTCTTGGTGCAAGGGAGAGGGTCGGCCGCTCGCCTCTGCGGCCGGCCCTCAATCACGTTCGGGGCGGGTACGCGGGGGCGGTGGCTTCGAGACGCCGCGACGCGGCTCCCCAGCCACCTCGAGCAGGCGGCGCGACCGTAGGCTGACGGCATGCCCGAACGCGCGGACGCCGTCGACACCTGGGAGTCGCTCTACCGCGCCCAGGTGGCCGTGATGCGCGAGCTGCTCGCGGAGTTCCCCGACGACGAGGTGAGCTTCACCGAGTACGACGTCGTGGTCAACCTCTACCGCCAGCCGGGCCACGCCCAGCGCATCCGCGACCTCAACACGCACATGCTGCTGAGCCAGCCGAGCGTCAGCAGGCTGCTCGACCGGCTCGTCTCCCGCGGGATCGTCGTGAAGCGACCCGACCCGAGCGATGCGCGCGGCACGATCGCCGAGCTCACCCCGCACGGCGTCGAGGTGTTCCGTCGTGTCGGCGCCCAGCACGCCCGCTCGATCATGGGACGGATGGCGGCACTCGACGCCGCCGAGCTCGCGGACCTCGCCCGGATCACCGAGAAGCTGCGCGCCGCCCAGCGCGGCAGCTGAGCGCGTCGGCGATGCGCGCTCAGAGCGGCGGGCGACCGCCGATCACCATGATCGCGCGGGCGGCCAGGAAGGTTCCCGCCTCGGCGGCGGCGACCGCATCCCCCGTGCGCAACCAGTTCTCGAGGAAGCCCGCAGCGAACGCGTCCCCCGCCCCCGTCGGGTCGATCGAGCGCACCGGGGTCGCCGGCACCGCGACGGGCGCGGCCCTGTCGACCACCACGAGGGAGCCCGCGGCCCCCTGGGTCACCGCGACGACCGGGAAGCACGACCCGAGCATCCGGGCCGCCGCATCCGCGTCGTCGCGCCCCGTGAGCATGCAGGCCTCCGCGGCGCTCAGGAACAGCAGCGTCGCCCCGCGCACCGCATCGAGGAAGCGCTGCACCCCGAAATCCGCGATGAAGCCGATCGAACCGGCGCCGACCGACACCGGCACCCCGGAATCCGAGGCCCGCGACACGAGCTCGCGAGCGCCCTCGACGCCGAAGCCGTCGAGGATCGAGTAGCCGCTCACGTGCAGCAGCGCCGCGCCCGCGAGCAGCTCGTCGGTGACGGATGCCGCGCGCAGCAGCGAGTTCGCCCCGCGCTCGGTGAGCATCGAGCGGTCGGCGCCCTGCACGATGATGACGATCGTGCCCGTCGGCACCCCGATCTCACCCTGCAGGTGCGGCGTCACGCCCGCGTCGGCGAGCTCCCGGCGGTGCAGCTCGGCGTCGTGCGCGCCGACGGCGGCGACGAGGTCCACCGCGGCGCCGCGATCCGCCAGCCAGACCGCGAGGTTGGCCGCCGAGCCGCCCGAGGTGCGCCGGATGGTGGCCGGCGTGTCCGTGTCGGGTCGCATCGACGCACGCGGCACCGCGACGATGTCGTTGATGACGTCGCCGACGACGACGACCCGCCCGCCCGTCACGACCGCGGCGCGATCCGCGCCCAGGCCGTCGCCACATCCGCCGCCACACGCACGTTGTTGCGGGCGAGGTCGAGGTTCACCTCGAGGCTGCGCCCCGCCGAGGCGTCGACGATGTACGACAGCAGGAACGGCGTGACGGCCTTGCCCCGCACCCCCGCAGCCTCGGCCGCGGCGAAGGCGGTCGCGAGCACGCGGTCGTGCTCGGCGGGGTCCCACTGCTGCGCGGCCGGGATCGGGTTGGCGAGCACGATGCCGGTGCGCGAGCCGCGCTCGTCGCGGGCCGCCATGACGGCCGCGACCTGCTCGGGCGACTCGACGCTCCAGTCGAGCTCGAAGCCGGACTCGCGCAGCCAGAACGCGGGGAACGCGGTCGTGCCGTAGCCGATCACGGGCACCGAGAGCGTCTCGAGGCGCTCGAGAGTGGCCCCGATGTCGAGCACGCTCTTGACGCCCGCCGAGACGACCGTGACCGGGTTCTCGGCGAGCGTGGTCAGGTCGGCCGACTCGTCGAAGCTCTCGGACGCACCCCGGTGCACCCCGCCCAGCCCGCCCGTCGCGAAGACGCGGATGCCGGCGAGCGCGGCAAGGTGCGCCGTCGCGGCGACCGTGGTCGCCCCCGACCGGCCCAACGCGGCGAGGACGGGCAGGTCGCGCACCGAGGCCTTGGCGAGGTCCTCCTCGGCGATCCGGCGCACGCCCTCCGCGTCGAGCCCCGCCCGGGGCACACCGTCGAGCACCGCGATCGTGGCGGGGGTGACGCCGCGTTCGCGCAGGAGCGCCTCGAACTCGTGGGCGGCCTCGAGGTTGCGCGGGCGCGGAAGGCCGTGGCTGATGATCGTCGACTCGAGCGCCACGACGGGGCGCCCCTCGGCGAGCGCCGCAGCGACCTCGGCCGAGAGCTGCACCCCGCTCACGCGACGGGCGCCGACGCGGCGGGCACCGAGGCGGCCGACACCGAGGCCTCGGGCACCACCTTGCCGGGGTTGAAGTTCTCGCCCGGGTCGACGGCGGCGAACAGCCCGCGCATGACGGCGACGCCCTCCGCCGAGATGTCCTGCTCGAGCCACGGCGAGTGCTCGACACCGACACCGTGGTGGTGCGAGATCGTTCCGCCGTTGTCGACGAACGCCTGCTGGATGGCGCTCTTGACGACGTCGTACTCGGTGAGCATGTCGTCACCGCCCACGAACGCGAAGGTGAAGTAGAGGCACGCGCCCGAGTGGTAGGAGTGCGAGAGGTGGCACATGATCCACCCCTTCTTGCCGATCTGGTCGTAGGCGGCGTTCGCCGCCGCGACGACGCCGTTGTACACGCCCAGCAGCTTCGACCACGGGGCCGCCGTCTCGGAGACGTCGCCCGCAGCGCCCCGGTCGAGCAGGAAGTCGCGCAGGTAGGGCGTGTCGAACTTCTTCTGGTCGTAGAGCACGCCGGGCCCCGTGCCGACGCCCATGCCGCCGTGCCTCTTCACGATCGCGCCGACGAGCTTCTTCTGCCGCTTCACGTGCTCGGGGCTGCCCTCGTAGCCGATGAACGAGATGCAGATCTCCTCGAGGTTCCACCCCTTCGACTTCATCAGGGTGGGCAGCACCTTCTCGGCGAGCAGCGCATCCATCCCGTGGCGCTCCTTGCTGGTCGCCATCGAGAAGCCGGTCTCGCGGGCGTCGGAGACACGCGTGATGATGGGGCTCGCATCCGACTCGGAGATCGCCTGCATCGTCTTCAGGCCCACCTCCCACGACGGGAAGAAGTAGGCCTGCACCTCGCGCAGCTCGGGCACCCGGTGCACCTGGGCGGTGACCTCGGTGATGACGCCGAGCCTGCCCTCGCTGCCGACGATCATCTCGCGCACGCTCGGCCCGGTCGAGGCGGACGGGATGGCGGGGATGACGAGCACGCCGTCGCGGTCGGCGCTCGAGGGGCGCACGACGCGGATGCCGCGCACGATCTGGGCGATGTCGCCGTACTTGTCGGACTGCATGCCGGAGGAGCGGGTGGCCGCCCAACCGCCGATCGTCGAGTGGGTGAAGCTGTCGGGGAAGTGCCCGATCGTCCAGCCCTGCGCGGCGAGCTGCGCCTCCAGGTGCGGGCCGAGGGCGCCGGCCTCGATGCGGGCGAGCCCCGAGTCCTCGTCGATCTCGAGCACGCGGTTCATGCGGCCCATGTCGAGCGAGACGACGGTGCGCGCCTCGCCGGGGATCGGCTCGAGGCTGCCCGCGATGTTGCTGCCGCCGCCGAACGGGATGACGACCGCGTTCTCGGCGACCGCGGCATCCACGACCCGCTGCACCTCGGCCTCGTCGGCCGGGTAGACGACGATGTCGACGGCGCGCGCGATGCGGTTGCTGCGGATGCGCACGAGGTCGCGCAGGCTCTTGCCGTAGCTGTGCACGACGCGCTCCATGGCATCCGTCGTGACGTTGCCCTCGCCGACGATCCCGGCGAGGGTCGCGGTGAAGGCGGGCGTGACGACGGATGCGGCGAGGTCGAGTCCGTCGAACGACGGCTGCTGGGCGCGCTCGGCGGTCGTGAGGTCGAGGCCGACCGCGTTCAGCACGAAGGGCGCGAAGCCCGGCTTGTCCTCGTGGTGGAAGCCGACGCCGTCGACGCCCCAACCCCACCACTTCATGTGCTCGACGTCGGTCACGGTCTCTCTCCTTCGGGCGACGGATGCGCGTCCGGCGTCGGGTCGCCGGGTGACGCGCTCAGAATACGGGGTGCGTGGGCCTCGTGCAGCGCGACGATCTCGGCGCGCAGGCGGGCGGTGAAGGCGCTCGCGGTCTCACCCGGCTCGGGCCGCATCGGCGCGCCGAACACGACACCGACCGGCAGCCGGCCGGGCTTGGGCCAGCTGCTGCCGCGCGGGTGCGCGGCCGAGGCGCCGATGAGCGCGACCGGCAGGCACGGCACGTCGGTCGCGATGGCGAGGGATGCCGCGCCCGGCTTGAAGTGCCCCATCTCGCCCGTCTTCGAGCGGGTGCCCTCGGGGAAGACGAGCAGGGGGACGCCGCGTTCGAGCAGCGACTTCGCCGAGACGCCGCGGCCGCCCGCCCCGGTGCGGTCGACCGGGAAGGCGTTGAAGAACAGGGCGGTGAGGCCGCGGCGCCACCAGACGTCGAAGAAGTAGTCGGCGGCGGCGCCCGCCGCGAGGTAGCGGGCGAGGCGGCGGGGCAGGGACCCGAGGATGAGCGGGGCGTCGAGGTGGCTCGAGTGGTTGGCGACCACGATGAACGCCTTCGGCACCTCGCGCAGAGCACGGCGGCCGACGACCGTCACCCGCACCGTCGACCACGCGACGGGCTTGAGGATGCCGCGCTGGGCGACGAACCGCGCAACGGCCTGCGCTTTGGAGGTGAACCGGTCGCGGCGGGGAGGTGCTCCGTCCACGCCGCTCGTCGCCATACAGCCAGGCTAGCCCCGTCGGCATGCCCTCAGGAGACCAGGCGCCGCCTGCGATCGATCAGGATCATGATTCCTCCGCCGATCAGCAGCAGCGTCACCGCACCGATCGCCGGGCGCGGATCCGCACCTGTCGCGCTCAGCTCGCCGTCGGCCGCGGGAGCGACCTCGACGACAGCCTGCGCCGTGAAATCGGGTTCCTGGGTGATCACGGCGGTGATCGTGTGCGGGCTCGCGTGGGTGAAGGTCACCTGCAGACCGTTCACGACATCCGTCTCGACATCGCTCGTGATGACGGCGACCGCCGACGCGTCGCCGAGCACGTCACCCGAAGCGTCGAGCGCGCGCACCGCGACCGTGATGGTGTCGCCCTGTGATGCCGTCGCCGGCACGTCGACCTCGATCGAGGCCGCCGCGGAGTCGACGATCACCCAGAGGTCGGCCGTCACATCCGCGTCCCCGATGAGGGTCGCCGTGAGCTGGCGGTTGCGGCTGCCGCCGATCGCGTGCGGGTCGAAGCCGAACGTGACGTTGCCGCCCGAGATCACATCGGATGCCAGATCGCTCGTGAGCGTCACGAGCGGCGTGACATCGCCGAGGTAGGTCCCGCCCGGGCCGTACCCTTCCACCGTGTAGGTGACCAGCTCGCCCTCGACGGCGCTCGACCAGCCGACGATCGCCATCGACTCGATGTCGAGCCACTGGGCGTAGAGCGTGGTGTCGGCGGTGAAGGTGAAGTCGGCCCCGTCGAGGTAGGCGGTTCCCGTGCCGTCGGCCGCGGTGTTCCAGCCCGCGAACACGAGGCCGCCGGGTGGTGCGGTGAATCCGTTCGCGTCGAGCGCGACGGTCTCCCCCTCGTCCGCGAGCTGCGCGGCCATCGTGCCCGTGCCTCCGTTCGCGTCGAATGTGACGGTGACCGGCGGCGCCACGTACTCCAGCACCTTCACGTCGATGCCCAGCGGGCGGACGACGTACACGGTGGTGCTGTCGGGCGAGACGGCGATGCTGCCCGGGTAGACGCTGCCCAGGTCGACCGTGCCGATCGCGCCCGTGCCGATCTGGAGGGTCACCAGCTCACGGTCCGACTGGTACCCCAGATACAGGGTCTCCCCGTCGGGGGACAGCGCGAGCACCGTCGAGGAGCGGCCCGCCCCGAGGTAGCCGATCGAGTTGTCAGCGGTGTCGATCATGGCGACCGCGCCCGCCGAGCCGAAGTTCGAGACGTAGACGTGGGCGCCGTCGGGAGACATCGCGAGCGAGCCGGGCCTGTCGTCGACCGGGATCGTGGTGATCGCGGAGGTGTCGAGGTCGATCACCGCCAGCTCGTCGTCGTCGTGCACCGCGGCGTAGAGGGTGCCCCCATCCGGGGAGACCACCGCATTATGCGTCCTGGGCCCGAGCGTGAACGACTGCGTCACCGTCATCGTGGCGGTGTCGATGACCTCGATCTGGGAATCGGGCTCGCCGCCCTCGACGGCGAAGAGCCGCGAGCCGTTCGGCGACACGACCAAGGACGACGGGTACGCACCGAGCTCCACCGCGGTGCCGACGATCGTGCCCGTGCCGGCGTCGAACTCGCGCACGGACGGCTGCGAGTCGGAGCTCACCGCCAGGTACACCCGCTCGGAATCCGGAGAAACCGCGATCGGACCCCCCAGGGACTCAGGGACATCGACGATGCTCACCGTCGAGCTCGCGACATCGAGCACCATGAGGTCGGCGCCCGGGTAGGTCGAGAAGTACGCGGTCGCACCGTCGGGTGCCAGCACGAAGGACTCGACGCCGTCGCCCAGGTCGATCGTGTCGACGAGCGTGTTGACCGGCGGCACCGGATCCGGTGCGGCGGATGCCGTGAGCGGCACCAGCACCGCGGTGGCTGCTGCGGTGGCCGCCGCGATCAGGGCAGCAGAAAGACGTCGGACGGAGAGGCTCTTCGCCATCGGATTCCCCCGAGGCTGCCGACCGTTCACGATCAGGCGTCGCGCCTGCCGGGTTCCAACCCAGCGACAGCCGATTGTGGTGATTTCCTCAGCAGGCTATCGGCAACCCCCCACCCCGACGCAACCCGCCGGGGTGGAGGCGGGGGCGGGGGCCCCGGCAGGGACGCGGACTCAGTCGCGGTGCCGCGAGCCCGAGATCTTGCGCGAGACCCAGCGCACCGTGCGCGGCGGCAGGTGCCGCAGCAGCCAGCTGAGGAAGCGGTAGCGCAGGGTCGGGATCGAGACCGCGCGGCCGCGGGCGACATCCCTCAGGCACGCCTCGACGAGCTGCTCCGAGGAGAGCCACAGCCACGAGGGGATCGAGGACTTCGTGATCTCGGCCCGGTCGTGGAACTCGGTGTGCACCCAGCCGGGCAGCAGCGCGGTCACGGTGACACCCGTTCCGTGCAGCGCGTTCGAGAGGCTCTCGCTGTACACCCGCATCCACGCCTTGATCGACGAGTACAGCCCCATCGAGAGGTAGCCGGCCACGCTCGCGACGTTCACGATCGCGCCCTCGCCGCGCTCGCGCATCCCGGGCACGACCGCGGCGGCCAGCAGCAGGGGCGTGCGCATCATGACGTCGATCGCGTGCGAGGCCTCGGCGAGGTCGGGGTCCGAGAGGCGACTCTTCATGCCGTAGCCCGCGTTGTTGACGAGCAGGTCGACGGGCCGATCGGATGCCGCGAGCCGCTGCGCGACCCGCTGCACGTCGGCGTCGACACCCAGGTCGGCCGCGATCGTCTCGACCTCGCGGCCGGTGGTGCGCAGCTCGGCGGCGACCTCCTCGAGCCGGGATGCGGTGCGCGCGACCAGCACGAGGTCGTAGCCGCGGATGGCCAGGGCACGGGCGAAGGCGGCGCCGATGCCGGCCGTGCCGCCGGTGACGAGTGCGATGGGCATGCGCCTACCCTATGGTCGGCGATCGGTCGCTCAGACCTCGACGACCTCGCAGTAGCGTGCGGCGGCACGGGCGAGCTTGCGGTCTGCGGTGATGAGCGGGACGCCGAGCGCCTCCGCGAGCGCGACATACGCAGCGTCCACGGCGGTGATGTCGTGCCGCAGCTGCCAGATGCGCGGGAGGAGCAGTGCGTGGTCGTGCCGCTCGATCTCGAGTTGGCCGTAGATGCCGATGCCCTCCCGCGCCGCGGATGCGGTGATGACACCCCGCAGCATGAGGCGCCGCCACACGCCATAGACCTCGAGGTCGACGACCGAGGGGGCGAGCAGCTTCTCCGAGGGCTCGAGGATGCCGCGTGGCGCGAGGAGGTGCTCGACGAAGACGCTCGCGTCGACGACCGCCATCAGTACTCGCGAGGGCCGAGACCCTCGTCCCAGCCGGGCATCGCCTCGTCGCGCGACTCGTGCAGGGCGCGCAGGATCGTCTCGCGATCCACGCGGGGCAGCTTCGCCTCCGCTTCGGCGCGGATCTCGGACATCGACTTGTAACGCACGAGCTTCTCGAGTTCGCGCGCCACGTAGTCCGAGAGCGACATCCGCTCGGCGGCGGCGCGCGCCTTGAGCTTCTCGTGCACCTCGTCGGGGAGGTTCCTCACCTGCAGCATGCGGGTCATGCTTCCAGCGTACATGCGCAGCACATGTGCAGTTCGTCGACATCTGTGGATAACTTCGTGCGCGCCACCACTGTGGAGGGGATCCGGGCACGCGCGGAATGCGGGGTGCGATACGGTCGTTCAGGGCGTGTTCTGCGCCCCGGCGCTCCCCCAGGAAGGCCCGAGAAACCGCATGTCCCCCCGGTCCACGACGGTCGCGACCCCGTTCGACGTGCGCGAGTTCGCGCGCACCGTGCAGGGCAGCCACCGCGCCGAGATCGACGCGGCCGGCATCGCGCACGCGGGCCTCGACGCGGATGCGGTGCACCTCGTGCGCGTGCTGCGTGACCTCGAGCGCGGCACCCTGCACCGCATGCGCAACCTGCTCGTCACCGCGACCCACAAAGACGCCCGGGTCACCGCGTTCCTCACGAGCTGGGCGTTCGAGAAGTTCTGGATCGCCGACGCCCTCGACGCCGTGCTCGAGGCCTCGGGCGCCGGCACCGCCGCCCTCACGGGCCCGCTGCGCCGCACCCTCGCCGAGCGCGCCGAGCGCCGCGGCCCCATCCGTCGCGCCATCGCCGGCAACATCGCCGGCACCCAGCTCGTCGCCGCGCACGTCACGACGGGGCTCGTCGACGAGTGGATCAGCCAGGCCGCCTACCGACGCCTCGGCGAGGCGGCATCCGTGCTCTCGGGCCTCGCCGAGCGGCTCGCGGCCCTCAAGGACCGCCACATCGCCTTCCTCGCCGAGGAGGCGGAGCGCCGGCTCGCCGCGAGCGCCCGCGCCGTGAAGCTCACCCGCAAGGCGATCGCGCAGGCCGCGTGGCCGATCGGTGCGACCGAGATCCCGGATGCCGACCGCCGCTTCTTCGAGACGTTCGTCTTCGGCGGCGAGGCGGGTCGCGCATCCGCCGCGGGCATCGCGGAGCGTCTCGCCGCCCTGCCGGGCCTCGGCCAGGCGCAGGGCGCGGCCGTCGCGGCGAGGCTCGCCTCGTGACCCCCGCACGCGCCACGACCGAGCTGGGCTCGGCCCACGTCTTCCTCACGGGCGGCACCGGCTTCGTCGGGCAGGCCGTGCTCGAGCGCCTGCTGTCGAGCCACCCCGACACGACCGTCTCACTGCTCGTGCGCACGAAGGGCTCGGCCGGCGGCGACGACCGGCTGCGCACGCTGCTGCGCAAGCCCGTCTTCCGCGCCTGGCGCGAGGCGGTCGGCGACGCGGGCGTCGAGGATGCGGTGGCGCGTCGCATCCGCATCGTCGAGGGCGGCCTCGGCTCGGTGCCCGAGCTGCCGGGCGACATCGACGTGGTCATCCACTCGGCCTCCACCGTCTCGTTCGACCCGCCCATCGACCAGGCCTTCGACACCAACGTCGGCGGGGCGATCGGGCTCTACGAGGCGCTGCGCGCATCCGGCTCCACCCCGCACGTCGTGCACGTCTCGACCTGCTACGTGGGCGGGCTGCGCAAGGGCGTCGTGCCGGAGGCGCGACTCGAGCACGCGATCGACTGGCGTGCCGAGTACGCGGCCGCGACGTCGGCGCGCGAGCGCGTCGAGATGCTCTCGCGTCAGCCCGCACAGCTGCGCGAGTTCATGGACCGCGCCCGCGCCGAGCACGGCAAGGAGGGCCCGCAGTCGGTCGCCCGCGCGAGCGAGGAGGCCCGCGTGGAGTGGGTCACCGCGGCGCTCGTCGACGCCGGCCGCACGCGCGCCGAGTCGCTCGGCTGGACCGACGTCTACACGCTCACCAAGGCCTTCGCCGAGCGCGCGGCCGAGGAGCTGTGGGCGGGGACCGGCGGCACGCTCTCTGTCGTGCGCCCCGCGATCATCGAGTCGGCCCTCGCGCACCCGTTCCCCGGCTGGATCGACGGCTTCAAGGTCGCCGACCCGCTCATCCTCGCCTACGGGCGCGGGCTGCTGCCCGAGTTCCCTGGCCTGCCCGACAGCGTGCTCGACCTCATCCCCGTCGACTACGTCGTGAACGCGATCCTCGCGGCCGCCGCCAACCCGCCGCAGGGCGAGCCCGAGTACTTCCACATCGCATCCGGGGCCTCGAACCCGCTTCCGTTCCACCGGATGTTCGAGAACGTGCACGCCTACTTCACGGCGAACCCCATGCCGACCCCGGGCGAGGGCCACGTGCAGGTGCCGACCTGGCGCTTCCCGGGCGGACGCAAGGTGGAGCGGGCGCTCGCGCACCGACAGGCGCAGCTCGCCCGCCGCGAGCGCCGCCTCAGCCGCGGGCGCTCCACCGCCCGCACCCGCGCCCAGCTGGCCGAGCTCGCCACCCAGAAGAGCGACCTCGAGACGCTCGAGAACTTCTCGGAGCTGTACCGCGCCTACGTGCAGACCGAGATCATCTTCGACGACGCGAACGCGCGCGCCCTGCACGCGGCGCTGCCCGCGAAGGTGCGGGCCGACCGCGGCTTCGACGTGAGCGCGATCGACTGGGAGCACTACCTGCAGGAGGTGCACTTCCCGGCGATCACGACCCTCACCCGCGCGTTCTCGCGCCGCCCCGAGGCCACCACGACCGAGGGTCGGCCCGCGCGGGCGCTCCCCGAGCGCACGGATGTGATGGCCGTCTTCGACCTCGAGGGCACCGTCGTCGACACCAACCTCGTCGAGCAGTACCTGTGGGTGCGGCGGGCCGGATGGGGCTGGACGGCCTGGCCGGCATCCGTCGCGTCGATCCTCGCGAAGCTGCCCGGCTACCTGAGCGCCGAGCGCCGGGACCGCGGCGACTTCATCCGCACCTTCCTGCGCCGCTACGAGGGGATGTCGCAGGCGCGGCTCGAGAAGATCGTGCGCGGCGGCTACGCCGACACCCTGCTCGCGCACACCGCCACGGCCGCCCTCGAGCGTGCGGCCGCGCACCGCGCCGCCGGGCACCGCACGGTGCTCGTGACCGGGTCGATCGACACGCTCACGGCGCCCCTCGCCTCCGCGTTCGACGAGGTGGTCGCGGGGCAGATGCACGTCAAGGACGGGCAGCTCACGGGCTACCTCGGGCGGCCGCCGCTCGTGGACGAGGCGCGCGCCAACTGGCTGCGGCAGTACGCCGAGCGCGGCGGCTACGACCTCACGGCCTCCTACGGCTACGGCGACAGCCACTCCGACCTCTCGTGGCTCGAACTGCTCGGCCACCCGCACGCCGTCAACCCCGACGGCCGCCTCGCCCGCGAGGCCGCCCGTCGCCGCTGGCGCATCGAGAGCTGGCGAAGCGGATCGCGCGCGGCGAACCGTGCTTTGATGGCTCCAGGCACCGCACCCGCGACATCCGTCACACCCGCAGCATCCGCAGCATCCGAGGAAGGAGCGGGCGGCCGCGACTGACCGCCCCACCCACCCATGGCATTCGACATCGACAAGTACACGACGACCTCGGATGCCGTCGCCTGGGCCGACCTCGACTTCGACGCCTTCGACACCGACCCGCTGCCCGAGTCGAGCCTGCGCACCCTGCGCTACATGTGCGACATCGAGTACCACACGGTCTGCTACCTGCGGGATCTGCTGACCACGCCCTCGCACAACGAGCCCGAGGTGGGCGCGTTCATGACGATGTGGAACCGCGAGGAGTTCTGGCACGGCGAGGCGCTCGCCGCGGTGCTCGCCAAGCACGGCATCACGGTCGACTTCGACCAGCTGAAGGCCACGCGCCTCAAGCTCGGCTGGAAGGACCGCCTCGACCCCATCAAGCAGTCGGTCATGGGCGGGCTCGTCGGCAACGACTTCGTGGCCGTGCACATGGCGTGGGGCGCCGCGAACGAGTGGTCGGCGAACGCCGCCTACCTCAGGATGGCGGAGCTCGAGGGGCACCCCGTGCTCGCCGAGCTGCTGAAGCGGATCGCAAAGCAGGAGACGCGGCACGTCGCGTTCTACGCGTCGCAGGCCCGCGACCGGCTCAAGGACTCGAAGAAGGCGCAGAAGATCGCCCGCTTCGCGCTGTCGAGGTTCTGGGGGCCGGTCGGCTCGGGCGTGCAGGACGAGGCCGAGGTGACGCACGTCATGAACCACCTCTTCTCGGGCCCCGACGGCCGCAAGCTCGTGCGCGACGTCGACTCGCACATCGCCAAGCTGCCGGGCCTCGAGGGGCTCACGATCGTCGAGACCTCGCTCGAGAAGCGCGGCATCGCGGCATGACGCCCGCCCGCCCCGCGACCAAGGACGCGATCCGGGATGCGGCGGCGAAGCTGTTCCCGGTGGGCGGCTATGCGGGCACCTCGGTGCGGGACATCGCATCCGAGGCGGGGGTGGACCCTGCGCTCGTGATCCGGCACTTCGGGTCGAAGGAGAACCTGTTCCTCGAGATCATGCAGGTCGACGCGCTCGAGCAGCCGCTGCTCGACGGGCCGATCGATGAGCTCGGCGAGCACTTCATCGACTACGTGCTGCGCGCGGGCGACGAGGTGCGGGGGCTGTTCCTCGCGCTCATGCGCGCGAGCGACTCGGACGGTGTGGCGCCGCGGCTGCGCGAGATGCACGACGCGGCGTTCGTCGCGCCGCTGCTCGGGCGGTTGTCGGGTCCGGATGCCGAGCTGCGTGCGCGGCTCGCCGCGGCCCTCGTGGGCGGTCTGCTCTACAGCCTCTGGGTGGTGGGAGACGAGGAGCTGCTCGCCGCCGACCACGCCGAGCTCGTGCAGCGCTACGGCGCCCTGCTCCAGTCCCTCCTGACACCTCCGCTGACTGGTCGGTAAATCCCGTTATTCGTCCCGAATAACGGGATTTACCGACCAGTCAGCGGAGTTGGCCCGGGGCGCGGGTGGCCCGGTCAGGGGGCCGGCGTGCGGCGCGGGCGCAGGAGGAGGCCGGCGAGGAGCAGGGCGACGGCGAGGAGCGCGGCAGGCGCGGCCCCGTCGGCACCCGTGTCGGCGAGCTCGACACCGCCGTCCGGCTCGGCGGGCGGCGCCGGCGGGGCGGGCGCCGCGAACGCCGCGACGACGGCATGATCCGCCGCCACATCCGCCAGCTCGAGCACCCCGAGCACGCCCAGCTCCGCACCGTCGAGTGTCAGCGCGGCCACCTCCGACGCGGATGCCGGGGTCGCCGCGAACGTCGCGGTCGCGCCCGCGGGCACCGAGAAGGTGCCGTGCGTCATCCCGTCCGGGATGCCGGCGACACCCACCGGGAGCACGGTCCCGACGCCCGACGACACCGCGGTGGTGACGAGCCAGGCGGTCGCCGCGCCGTCCGCATCCTCGCCGCCGCCGAAGCCGATGGCGGCGCCACGCCCGGCGTCGCCGCCCGACACCGCGGGGCTCGACACCGTGACCGTGCCCGCCGTCGCCACGAAGACCGTGCCGGGGTCGACCTCGTCGAACACGGCGCCCGTCCCGATGCCCGCACCCGACTCGCCGCCGGTCGCGGTGACCGTGCCGCCCGTGATCGAGACCGCACCGCCGGATGCGTCCGCACCCCCGCCGATGCCCGCACCCCACGCGCCGCCGGTCGCGGTGACCGTGCCGCCCGAGATCGAGACGGCACCGCCCGCACCCGCCCAGCCGCCGCCGATGCCCGCGCCGCCGAGGTCGGCACCGGTCGCCGTGACCTCGCCGCCCGAGATGGTGACCGCGGAACCCGCACCCTCGGTACCTCCGCCGATTCCGGCGGCGCCGGCACCCCATCCGCCGCCCGTCGCGACCACGGTGCCACCCGTGATCACCACCGGGCCGCCACCGTCCGCCGTCTCGCCGCCGCCGATCCCCGCGCCGCCCGCACCGCCCGCCGCCGTGACCGTGCCGCCGGTGATCGTCACGGCACCGCCCCGGCCCTCCGAGGACCCGCCGATGCCCGCACCCCCGTCACCCCCGACGGCGGTCACGATGCCGCCCGCGATCGTCACCGTGCCCGCGTTCCGCGCCGTGCCGTCGCCGAAGAGCGCGTCCGAGCCGCCGATCCCCGCGCTCCAGTTGTCTCCCCGCGCCGTGAGCGTGCCGGGGGCCTCGGCCGACTGCGCGTAGATGTGCAGCTGCGCGGCCGAGCCCACCCTGATGCCCGCCCCCCGCTCGTAGCCGGTGTTCGAGTTGTCGGCCGTCAGCTCGCATCCGCTGCCGAGCACGAGGTGCAGCTCGCCGCCCACCCGCACCACCGACCCCGACCAGTCGACGACGTCGTCGCACAGCATCCAGCCGCCGAGGGTCACGTCGGAGAAGGTCGGGATGCTGTCCGCGACGGTGTACCCGCCCGTCCAGGTCTGGAGGCTGCCGTCGACGTCGATGTAGTCGAGCGGTCCGCTCGCGGCCTGCGCCGGGGCGGCGAGGCCGAACACGCCGAGGGCGACGGCGGCCGACCCGACCAGCACACGCCATCCGGTCGACACGTCACGCTGCGAACGATCCACGGGGCACTCCTTCGTCGGGGCGCGCGGGTACGGCGATCCGGATGCGCGCGGGTCACGCCGAAGCTATCGGCGACGCGCGCGGCCGGTGGCGGATTGGCGACAATACGCCACCGTCGCGCACGTCGCGGCGCGGATGCGGCGCGGATGCGGATGCGGCACGCACGCCACGGCTGCGGCGCGCCCCGGATCCCCCGCCGCGACCCTCCGCTCGCTAAACTCGTCGAAGCGCGACCCCGTGTGCGGATCGCCGTCCCGTAAGGCAGGGGCCATGCGAATCACCGTCGGCATCGTCGACGACCACCCCGCGGTCATCCACGGGGTGCGTGCCATGCTCGGGGTGCACGACGACATCTTCGTCGTGGCGACCGCCCCCACCGTCGCAGCCCTGCTCGAGCAGACCGACGACTTCGACGTCGTGCTGCTCGACCTCATGCTGGCCGACCGCTCCACCCCGACCGCCAACATCCGCGCGCTCCAGGGCACCGGGGCGCGCGTCGTCATCTACTCCGGGGGCGAGCAGCCCGCCCTCATCCGCGAGGCGAGCCGGGCGGGGGGCTTCGGGATGATCCGCAAGTCGACCTCGACGGCCGAGACCGTGGAGGCGATCCGTGCGGCCGCGCGCGGCGACGTGGCGGCATCCGCCGACTGGGCCGCGGCGCTCGACGTCGACTCCGAGTTCGTGACCACGCTGCTCTCCGACCGCGAGGCCGAGGTGCTGGCGCTGTACGCCTCGGGCGAGACCGCCGAGCGGGTGGGGGCCGAGCTCTTCATCTCACGCGAGACGGTCATCGACCACATCCGCCGCATCCGCGGGAAGTACGAGTCGAGCGGTCGGCCGGCACGCACGAAGATCGACCTGCATCGGCGGGCGGTCGAGGACGGGATCCTCGGCGGGGCCGAATGAGCGCGGGCCCGGCCGGCCCGCGCGCCACCGCGAGCCTCACGACGGTCGACACCGAGGCGATCTCGTGGCGCGTCGACCGCACGCTGAGCACCCTGGCGTCGTGGGGGTGGCTGCTCGTGGTGACCGTGCTGTTCGTGCGCGAGCTGCCCGAGCTGCCCGAGCTCGCCCCGTGGTGGTGGCTGCTCGCCCTCGCGACGCTTCTGCTCGTGCTGCTGAACGGCGCGGCTGCCGCGGTCCTGCCGCGCCGGATGCTGACCGCGATCTGGTTCGCGGTCCCCGCGCTCGGTTTCGCGCGCGTCGCACTGTTCGGTCTCGCCGTGGACGACCCCGCGGGCCAGCCGGCGGGCCAGTGGGTGGTGGCGTCGGTGTTCATGGCCTACCTCGGCTTCGTGCTGCGGCCCGCACTCGCGGTGCTGGTGGCGGTCGCATCCGCACTGCTGCCGCTCGTCTCGTCGCTGCTGGCGGGCGTCGCGATCGACGGCGACGACTGGGCTCGGCTGCCGATCACCGCCCTCTCGTTCACCCTCGTCACCCTGCTCGTGTCGGCGCGCACGATCATGGTCGAGTTCCGCCTCACGGAGGCCTCCGCCCGGCGCAGCACCGAGCGCGCGATCGTCGCGACGGCCCGTGCCGAGCAGTACAGCCGCTACCAGCGCGTCGTGCACGACGAGGTGCTCGCGACGCTCATCGCCGCCCTGCGCTTCGACGGGCCGCCGCCGGCGTCGCTGCGCGACCAGGCCGCGCGCGCCCTCGCCGTCGTCGACGGCTACGGTCTGGGCACCGAGCGGCTGGTCGCCTGCGACGATGCGGGTCGGCGCCTCGACGACGTGGTGCGGATGATCGACCCGGCCTGCGACGTCGAGATCGACTCGGGCGAGGGCGGGGTGCCGGGCGACGTCGCCTACACCCTGCTCGCGGCGACGGCGGAGGCCGTGCGCAACAGCACGCGCCACGCTCCGCGTGCCTCGCGACGCTCGGTCACGGCGACCATCTCCGCCGAGGGCATGCGGGTGGAGGTGGCGGACGACGGGCCCGGTTTCGAGCCGAGCGCCGTGCGGGCCGACCGGCTGGGGCTGCACGGCAGCATCCTCGGCGCGGTCGCGGCGCTCGATGGCGGAACGAGCCGGGTCGACAGCACGCCGTCGGCGGGAACACGGGTGGTGCTCGCATGGAGCGCGTGACGTGGGGGCGTGAGGACGAGACGAGCGTCGCGGGCGTCAGCACCATGCTGACCCGGATGACGCTCGTCGGCGCGTGGGCGCTCGTGCTCGCGTACGCGGTCACCACGGGTGCCGTCGTCGCGCATCCGTGGCTGCTCGGCCCCTTCGCGGCGGGCCTCGTCCCCGCCGTGCTGCTGACCCGCCCGATGGAGCGGCTGGGCCGCCTCGAGTCGCTGGGCGCGGCGGCGTGCACGGTGGCGATGGGCTGCACGATCCTCGCCTACGACACCGTGAGCGCGGAGCTCTGGCCCTACACCTTCGCGGCGTTCCTCTGCGCGGTGCACCTCGCCCGCGGCAACCTCGCCGCCGGCGGCGCGAGCACCGTGGCGGTGTGGCTGCTGGGCGCCGGATGGGCGGCATCCGTCGGCGCGGACGCCCGCGGCTACACGGCGGTTCTCGCGCTTCCCGTGGTCGTGCCCGTGCTCTTCCTCGGCCTCAACCTGGCCCTGCGCCGCTTCGTGGCTCAGGGTCGCGGCCACCGCTCGGAGGAGACGCGGGCGCGGGTGTCGGAGGTGGCCTCCGCCGCCGCGATGGAGCTCAGCCGTCGCGAGCTGACGCAGGTGCGGGCCGAGTCGGACCCGCTCCTGCGGCGGCTGCGCGACGGCGACACGATCGACGGCGCGTTCCGCGGGGAGGCGGCGCTCGCGGAGGCGACGATCCGCGACCGCATCCGCTCGCCCCGGTTGAGCGACGCCACGCTCGTCGCCGCGGTGCGGCGCCTGCGCACCGCGGGAACCACGGTGCTGCTGCTCGGCGAGGCCGACGTCGGACACACCGAGGGGCTGGGCGCTCCGCTCGTCGGCGCGCTCACGGCGCAGCTGGAGGGCGTCGCCCCGGGGTCGTCGGTGACGATCCGCACCCCGCCCCGCGCATCCGCCGCCGCCGTCACTCTCACGGTCGTCGACCGCAGCGGCACGCGTCGTCTCGACTTCGCCGCGGACGGCCGGATGCTCGCCCGCCGCTGACGCGCACCGCCCCGCGCGGCCGTCCCTCAGTGCTGGGGGAAAGCTCGGGCACCGAATCGTTTCACGTCCCCCGCTTGTGGGGGATCCTCTCGGCAGCCCCACGGCCGTGCGGTTGCGGAGCGCAACATATTCGGTGACTGCACGCGACCCGCACCCGCCGGGTCCGGGCGCCCGACCCCACGAGCGCCCCTGCAGGAGCACCACCAGGGAGTAGGAATGCCCGCCGCTCGACGACCGAAGCACCGGATGAGGTCGCGCGCACGCGCACGCGTCTCGACGTTCGTCGTCGGCGCGCTGGCCCTCGCCCTCGTCGGCCCCGCCTCGATCGTGTCCGGCATGGGAACGGATGCCGCCAACGCGGCCCCCGGCGACAGCTTCGCCGCCGACTCCCCGACGGTGTTCATCTCGCAGCAGCAGCCGACCGTGCTCTACAAGTCGCTGCAGGGCCAGGGCAACAGCCAGCACGTGCGGCAGACCCCCATCCCGAACCCCTCGAACATCGTCTACAACGCGATCGCCTACCGCGAGGCCGACGACTACATCTACGGAATGCGCAACGCGGGCAGCGGCAGCGGCAACCGCCACCTCCTGCGGATCGGGCAGAGCGGCGCGATCACCGACCTCGGCCTGCTGGACCTGCCGGCCATGCGCGAGGACATCGCCTGGAACGCGGGCACCTTCGGCGAGGGCGCGTACGCCGACACCTACTTCCTCCGACCGGCCTGGAACGAGGTCGGCACGGTGCCGAACAGCTACATGAGCAACCTCTACGCCGTCGAGTTCAGCGGCACGGGCGCCGCGCTCACCACCGTGACACGCACCATCCCCCTGGTCAGCGAGCTGGGCAACTCCGTGGTCGTGCGCAACACCTCCGACCTGTTCTTCTTCGAGGGCTACGTCTGGGGTTACATCGGCTCGCAGAACGGCGTCACGCGCACGCTCTTCCGCATCGACCCGAGCACGGGCGTCACCCACGGGTTCCCGGTGCCGTCGGGCGTCGTGGTCGGCAACACCTTCGGCGCGCAGTGGGTCTACGGCAACGGCAACATCGGCCTCGCCGACAACGCGACCGGCCGCATCACGCAGCTGCGGATCGTCAACCCCACCTCGGCCTCCCCCGGCTTCGAGGTCGCGGCCCGGCTCACGGGACCCGCGAGCTCGCTCAACGACGGCACGTCCAAGCAGGGCGGCCTCGCGGACCTCTCGATCGTGAAGACGGTGTCGTCGGGCCAGGTGCTCGCCGGCTCGTCGTTCACCTACACGCTCACCGTGACCAACACGAGCACCACCGAGTGGTCCAGCGGCTTCGTCGCCGAGGACCTGGTGCCCGACGGTCTCACGACCGTGAGCACCTCGACCCCCGGATGCGAGGTCGTGCCCCAGCCGACCGGAACGCAGGTGACGTGCTCGGGCGGTGTGCTCGCCCCGGGTGCGAGCAGCACGATCGTCATCGTGGCGACGCTGCCGATCGGCACGACCGGCTGCATCACCAACACGGGAACCGTGCTCGGCAACGAGTCCGACCCGAACCCCGACAACAACGTCGGCAGCGTGGACGTCTGCGCAGCCGAGCCCGGGCTCACCCTCACCAAGACCTCCGACGCGGTCGAGACGACCCGCCAGGGCGACGTCGTGCGATACACCGTCACGGCCACCAACACGGGCGGCGCCCCCTTCACGGCGGCGAAGCCGGCGCTCATCACCGACGACCTCACGGGCGTGCTCGACGACGCGGTCTACAACGCGGATGCCGCACTCGTGGGGGCCCCGGGCGGCACCCTCGGCTACACGGAGCCGCGCATCACCTGGACGGGCCCGCTCGCCGTGGGCGCGAGCGTCAGCTTCAGCTACACGGTGACGCTCGGCAACGCCGGGGACGGCGTCGTGCGCAACGTCGCCTTCGAGGGCGGCGGCACGACGCCCGTGTGCGACCCGCCCGTCGACGGCGTCGACCCGGATACCGGGGTGCCGTGCGCGGAGACGGAGCTGCTGCTCCCCCGCCTCACCGTCACCAAGACGGCCGACCTCACCGAGCTGCCGACCACGCCCGGCACGATCGAGTACACCGTCACGGTCACCAACGCGGGCCCCGGCGACATCACGGCGGCCCTCCCGATCGACGTGCTCGACACCCTCGACGGTCCGGGCGCGACGCTCACCTCGGCGACCGCCCCCATCGGCACGATCGACATCGACGGCGACGAGTTCACCTGGACGGGCGCCCTCGCCGCCCAGCAGTCCGTCGTGATCACGGCCGTCGTGAGCTACACCCCGCCCGCGGCCGACCCCGACGACCCCACGATCGGCATCGTCCTCAACACCGCCTGCATCGTGCAGACGCACCTCGTGCTGCTGGGCGCGGAGCCCTGCGCGAGCGTCGAGCTGCGCACACACGACCACGCGCAGTGGAAGGAGGTGACGGCGTCGGCGACCCCCATCGTGACGGGCACGACGCTCAGCTACACGCTGCACTTCGAGAACCGCGGCACGACCCCGTTCGACGTCGACGCGGTCGACGAGCTCGCGGACGTGCTCGACGACGCGGACCTCACCTCCGGGCCCACGGTGACCCCCGCATCCGCTCTCGTGGCCGTCTACGTCGCGGCGGATGAGAACCTCACCGTGCAGGGCACCCTCGGGGTCGGCGAGTCGGCGACCGTCAGCTACACGGTCACGGTGAAGACCGAGGCGGATCGCGGGAACAACCGCGCCCTCAACTTCCTGCTGGAGCCCGGCGACGACATCCCGCCGCTGTGCGAGCCGGACCCCGAGGTGCCCGCGTGCACCGACACCCCCCTGCCCGGTTCGCTGCAGTGGCTCAAGGTCGACGAGGGCTACCAGCCGCTCGCCGGCTCCGAGTGGGCGCTCACCCCGGTCGACGAGGACGGCGCCCCGAGCGGTGCGCCCGTGAGCGTCACCGACTGCGTCGAGGCGGATCCGGCGGACTGCACGGGACCTGACGTCGACCCCGCGGGCGGCCACTTCCGCCTCGTGGGCCTCGACTACGGCAGCTACAGCCTCAGCGAGACCCGCGCCCCCGCCGGCTACCTGCTGCTCACGACACCGCTCCCCGTCGTCGTGCTGAGCACCGCGGTGCTCGACCTGAGCGGGCTCGCGGGCTTCCCCGACCTCATCAACTTCATGCAGACCGTCCCGACGCTCCCGCTCACCGGCGGCGTCGGCGAGGACGCCTTCCTCATCGGCGGCGCCCTGAGCGCGCTCGTCCTCCTCGGGCTCCTGCTCGGGCGGTACCTGCGGCGACGCACCGCGGGGGCCGCGCGCGGCGCACCCCGACACAGCTTGTGAGTCCGGACCCGGACCACCCGACCCCCGTCCGGCATCCGGACACCCGAAAGGAACAACGCGTCATGAACCACACCACACCCCGGATCGGGAGGCGGCTGCTCGCCGCGACCGCCGCGACCCTCATGGTGGCGGGCGGCACGCTCGTCGCGGGCGGCGCCGCCGTCGCCGCGCCCGTGCCCGGCCCCGTGACCGAGCAGGACGGCTCGCTCACGATCCACAAGCACCTCAACCCCGGCTTCGACGGCACCGAGCAGAACCCGGACGGCTCCGAGGGCGCCGGAGGCGACCCGCTCAACGGCGTCACCTTCCTCGTCTGCGCGATCGACGGCATCGACCTCATCGACGGCGGCAACGCCGCCTGGGACGAGCTCAACGCGCTCGGCGTGATCGCCTCCGCCGTCACGAGCGCCGCGACCACGATCGGCTCGCACGACCTGGTCGACTGCGACACCGAGGTCACCGCGAACGTCGCGGGCGCGGACGGCGTGGCCGTCTTCGACGAGCTGCCGGTGGGCGCCTACCTCGTGCGCGAGACCGTCGCCCCCGCGAACATCGTCGAGAAGGCAGCGCCGTTCGTCGTCGCGATCCCGACCCCGGCGATCGGCGAGGACGCGGGCAACTGGCTCTACGACGTGCACGTCTACCCGAAGAACCAGGCGCTCGACGACCCGACCAAGACGATCGCCGACCAGGGCACCGACGTGCTCACGGGCGCCGAGGTCGGCTACTCGATCAGCCAGCGGATCCCGGCGATCGCCGCGGGTGAGAGCTACGACAAGCTCGTGGTCACCGACGCGCTCGATGCGAAGCTGACCCCCGGCGACATCGCCGACGTCGTCGTGACGCTCGACGGCACCGAGCTCGACATCGACGAGGGCGACTACACGGCCGCCTGGTCGGGCCAGACGCTCACCGTGACCCTCACCGGCGCGCTCGCCGACCTCGAGGAGGGCGACATGCTCGTGGTGAGCTTCACCGCGACCGTCAACGCGAACGGCGTCATCGTCAACACCGCCGTGGTCAACGTGAACGACCTCGTCGCGGGCGGCCGCGAGACCCCCGGCGTCGACACCCGCTGGGGTGCCGTCGACCTCGTCAAGTACAACGCGAGCGACGCGGACCAGCCCGGCCTCGAGGGCGCCGAGTTCGAGCTGTGGATGGGCTCGACCGCGACCACCGGATGCGCCGCCGCCACGACCGGGAACGTCAAGATCGCGGATGTCGTGTCGGGCCCCGCCGGCGTCATCGGCACCGTGACCGCCGGCGTCTTCACGGCGCTCCCCGGCCTGTGGGTCGGCGACGACTCCTCGGTGGACGCCGACCTGGAGACCCGCTGCTACTTCCTCGTCGAGACGAAGGCGCCCGCCGGGTTCGTGCTGCCGCTCACCGCGGCCGACCGCACGACCGAGTTCATCGTGCACCCGCAGGAGACCGCGCACCTCGAGGCGACCCGCCGGATCGCGAACACGCAGCAGATCGTGCCGGGGCTCCCGCTCACCGGTAGCGACGTCCAGGTCATCCTGACCGTGGTCGGATCCGCGCTTCTGGCCCTCGCCCTCGGTATCGTGCTGGTGCGTCGCCGCCGCGCCGCGCAGCAGTAGCAATCGCCTTCGTGGGGGCGGCGGATCGCATCCGTCGCCCCCACAGGCATCCGTCCGCACCCCGAGGAGCCGCACCGTGACCCGCGCACGCCGCGCCTGGCGCGCGAACGCCCTCACCTGGGGTGTCGCCGTGATCGGACTCGTGGGCCTCGGGGTGCTGCTGTACCCGATGACCGCGCAGTGGGTCTCGAGCTACAACCAGGCTCAGATCGTGACGGCCTACGACGAGGTCGTCGCGGGCGCCGAACCGGATGCGACGCAGCAGCTCGCCGACGCGCGCCGCTACAACGAGGCGCTCAGCGCGGGCGCGGTGCTCGCGGCCGGGGCGCACGTGCCGGCCGGCACGGGGGTCGCCGGAGCGCAGGTGCGGCCGTACGCCGAGCTGCTGCGCGCGGGCGACGACGGGCTCATGTCGCGCATCCGCTACGACGCGCTCGGCATCGACCTGCCCGTGTACCACGGCACGAGCGACGAGGTGCTGCTGCGCGGTGCCGGGCACCTCGAGGGAACGAGCCTGCCGGTCGGGGGCGCCGACACCCACGCGGTCATCACGGCGCACCGCGGGCTCGCGAACGCGACCATGTTCAGCCACCTCGACCAGGCGGCGGTGGGCGACGTGTTCACCGTCGAGACGTTCGGCGAGGTGCTGAGCTACCGTGTCGCGGACGTGCGCGTGGTCGAGCCGGAGCAGACCGACACGCTGCGGGCGAGCGCGGGCGAGGACCTCGTGACGCTCGTGACGTGCACGCCGCTCGGCATCAACACGCACCGGATCCTGGTGACGGGCGAGCGGATCCCCACCGCCGAGGCGCTGCAGGTCGCGCCCGCGCCGGCCGCCGAGTCGGAGCAGCCGGGGTTCCCGTGGTGGGCGCTGCTGTTCACGAGCGGCCTGCTCGTGCTGCTGCTCTTCGTGATCTGGTCGGGCTACGGCGATGCCCGAGCCACTCCCTCGCTGACTGGTCGGTAAATCCCGTTATTCGTGCCGAATAACGGGATTTACCGACCAGTCAGCGAGGGAACACGAGGGCCGGGTGGGGCGTCGCCCCACCCGGCCCGTCGCGAGGTGGCCCGGTTACTGGATCTGCCAGCCGCCGTCCGAGGCGAGCACGACGCCGTTGATGTTGACCGCGTCATCCGAGAGCAGGAAGGTGATCGACGCGGCGAGCTGCTCGGCCGTCGCGAGGGTCGGGATCTGCATCTGGTACGGGTTCAGCCGCGACTGCCCGTACTCCGACACGTGCGGCGGGAACGGGATGCCGGTGGCCACGCCGCCGGGGGCGACCGCGTTGATCCGCAGCCCCTCGCGCCCGTACATGAACGCCGCAGAGCGGGTCATGCCGATCACGCCGTGCTTCGACACCGTGTAGGCGTTGCCCGACGCGTTGCCGCGCAGCCCCGCCTCGGATGCCGTGTTGACGATCGCGCCCCTGTGCGCCGCGAGCATCGCGGGCAGAACCGCACGGCTGAGCTTGAACGCCCCCGTGAGGTTCACCCCGATCACGCGGTCCCACATCGCGTCGTCGGTCTCGTGCAGCGGCGAGAAGTCGTCGTTGATGCCGGCGATGTTGGCGAGCGCGTCGATCCGCTCGCCTGCGGCCGCGACGATCGCATCCACCGACTCCTGCTTCGTGATGTCGCCCGCGACCGTGACGATCTCGGCATCCGGAAGCGAGGCCGCGAACTCGGCGAGGCGCTCGGCCGAGATGTCGACCGCCACGACGCGGCCGCCCTCGCGGGCGACACGGGATGCGGTGGCCCGCCCGATGCCGGACGCCGCGCCCGTCACGATGACGGTCTTGCCGTCGAAGCGACCGGGCGTGATGACCTCGTCCCAGGGCTCGGGCTCGAAGTCGTCGTCGGAGTCGGCGGTTTCGGGTCCGACCTCCGCCTCCTTGACGTCTCCGGATGCCGCGGGCGCCTGGGCGAGGACGGCCGCGATCACGGCGGGGTCGTCGCTGTTGGCGGTGGCGACGAGCTCGTCGACGACCGACTGCTGCATCTGCCCGCCGCTCATCGCGACGAGGTTCTTGAGCGGGAGGAGCTTGACCGGGGTCAGGACCTTCTCGTCGACGCCGCCCTCGGCGAGCATCTTGCGGATGAGCACGCCGCCGACGGGGTGCTTCAGCCAGGCTCCGACGGTGCTCCTGTCGCTGAGCGGCTTGTCCTTGGCCATGATCTCTGTCCCTTCTGCGCGACCCCGTCGTGGGTCGTCAGGACAGAGTCTCGTCGCCTGCGACATGGGTGTCAACAGTGTTGACAGCATCTGAGGACGGCTCCCGGTCAGCACCCAGCGAACGCTCAGCTTCACCTCGCTTCCCCGTCGCTCGCGCGCTCGCGCCCCGCCCGTGCCACCTCTCCTTCGCCTCGAGATCGCGTGGCTCGGCGAGGGTGCCATCGCGCGTGCGACGGTCCCTCTCGCCCATCAGAGGGAACGGTCGCGCGGGTCGGATGCGGGCGCGGCATCCGGGTCCGACAGCTCGCCGTCGGTCGTCGGCATCCGCTGGTCGTCGAACTGCCCGTCGGGGCGCGCGGGGTCGGCGGTGGTCTCGGCCGCCTCGTCCGACTCGATCCCCTCGTCCGTCTCGATCAGCCTGCCCTCCGGGGTGAGGTCGTCGGCCGCCACCGTCGTGTGGTGCGGATGCCCGACCACGTAGCCCTCTCCGTCGAAGTGCTGCGGGTCGACCCCCGTCGTCTCGTCGAGCGCGTGGTCCTGGGTGTTCTGGGTGTCGGTCATGGCGACTCCTCTCCGACAGCAGTGCACCCCCTCGCCACGCCCACGGCAATGGGGGTGACACGGCGCGGCCGCCGACGTACCATCCGGCGGCCCGTGCGCTCGCCGGGCCGGCAGCGGGCGGGCCTCGCTTACGGATGGTGTTCGGTCGCCGGGAGAACCGACACCGGCTGGCGGTAGGTGGTATCGCACGCCACCTACCCCGTCACCGCGAGCTCAGACCGCGGGCTCGTCCAGCTGAGCCGCACGCTCCTGCTCGCGCAGCAGCTCCACGCGGTACTCCTCCCGCGTCAGTGGACGCATCCGAGCCGCCGCCGCGGCGATCTCCTCGGGGTCCGCGACACGGTCGACGCCGAGTTCGGCGAGCGTCCCCGCATCCGGTGGACCGACCGTCACGAGTCGCCCGTCGACGACGAGGGCGATCGCGGTGCCGTCGACCCGCTCCCAGCGTCCGCCGCCCCGCGGCGCGCAGACCCCCGCGAAGTCGTCCATCGTGAGGGTCTCGTCGTATGAGCGCTCTGCCGGGCCCAGGATCCAGCAGGCGAACTCGTCCTGGCGGGTCTGGGGCAGGTCACGGGCGTCGACCTGCAGGGCACCGCCGCCGTCCGTGAGGTACGTCGAGGTGTCGCCCACCCGATGCGCACCCTCCCAGTCGGTGACGACGGGCCGCGGGCCGTCGAGGCGGTTCTCGAACTGCTCGGCCGCCAACTGCCGGCTCGCCTCGTCCTCGGCGGCCCGACGCTCGACGGCCGCCCCGATGATCGGTGCGAGCAGCATCACCCCGACCAGCAGCACGAGCACACCCCCGAGCACGCGCATCCACCCCCGCGGCAGCGCGATCGCCGCGGCGGCCGCCGCCATCGGCCCCGCGGGCGCGAACCCGACGTCGATGCCGAGTGCGGGGATCCAGACCATCGGGATCTCCGGCGTCTGCATGAACAGCACGATGCACGAGGCGAGTGCGGTGACCGCCGCGAGCACCCCCGTCAGCGGGCGCCACACGCCGATCGCGAGACGCAGGATGCCGGCGGTCGCGAACCCGACTGCGCCGAACATCAGCAGCAGCATCGGGACGCCGACGAGCGGCGCGTACACGACACCGACCAGCGCGGCCGGGCCCGCGAGCAGGATGCCCGTGTTCAGGGCCGCGGCACCGACCAGGCCCACCAGCATCCTGATGCCGCGGCGCGCCCCGTCGGGCGGGTGCACCGCGGTACGCCCGTCGTGGTCGACGACCTCGACTGCCATGCGCCGATCCTAGGACTGCTCACATGCCGTGGCGAGCGCACCGTCTGCTCGCGCGTGAGCGACCGCCCGAGGGTCCTAGACCCTCGCAGTACCGCCGCTCGTCGGCCGGCAGCGCCTTGTCGGCGGCAGTTCGTACAATGAGGCCCAGACGAGAGGAGTCCGTCATGGTGCTGACGATCGACCTGAGCCCCGAGCAGGCTCAGCATCTGGCGCAGATCGCCGAACGCGAGGGCCGGGATGTCGCCGAGGTGGCTGTCGCACTCCTCTCCGAGTCAATCGACGATGACGCGTGGGAGCACGAATGGACCACGCGTGCGGTGACGGCCTGGGAAGCCTCCGACCGAGCGACCCGGCCGTCCGACCAGGTCTGGTCCGAGTTGGAGCTGTGACCCACGGCTGGAAGCTGGAGCTCTCAGCGGAGTTCATCAAGGCGCTGAGGAAGCTCGATCGCCCCGCTCAGCAACGCATCAAGGACTACCTCGATGGGGTCGTCGCGTCGGGCGACCCGCGCTCACGAGGCAAAGGTCTCACCGCGAACTTCGCCGGCTACTGGCGCTACCGCGTCGGTGACTACCGCGTGATCGCAGAGATCACCGACACCACGCTCACCATCGTCGCGATTGCCGTCGGGCATCGCGGAAACATCTACAGCTGACCGCACCTCACGCCGAGGTGAGCCCCGTCGGGAACGGGTTGCGCGGCCCCACCTGCTCCATCTGGTGCCAGTACGGGTAGATCGGCGTCACGTGGCTCGCCGCGTCGAGCCGGGCGGTCTGCTCGGGGCTCAGCGACCATCCGAGGGCCCCCAGGTTCTCGCGGAACTGCCGCTCGTCGCGCGCCCCGACGATGACCGACGAGACCGTGGGCCGGGCGAGCACCCAGTTGAGGGCGAGCTGCGGGATGCTGCGGCCGGTCTCGGCGGCGAGCTCGTCGAGAACGTCCACGATCCGGTACAGCCGCTCGTCGTCGCCCTTCTCGGTCTCGCCCCTCACCGCGAGGCGGCTGTCGGCGGGCCGCTCGGCGCCGCGCCGGATCTTGCCGCTCAGCCGGCTCTGCGCGAGCGGCGACCACACGACCGTGCCGACGTTCTGGTCGACGGCGAGCGGCATGAGCTCCCACTCGTACTCGCGGGCGGCGAGCGAGTAGAACGCCTGGTGCGCGACGTGCCGCGCCCAACCGTGGCGCTCCGACACCGAGAGCGACTTCATGAGGTGCCAGCCCGAGAAGTTGGAGGCGCCGATGTAGCGCACCTTGCCCGAGCGCACGAGCGTGTCGAGGGTCGACAGCACCTCGTCGACGGGCGTGAACGCGTCGAAGCCGTGCAGGTAGTAGACGTCGATGTAGTCGGTGCCGAGCCGGGTGAGGCTGCCCTCCACCGCGCGCAGGATGTGGTGGCGCGAGCTGCCGACCTCGTTCGCGCCCGGCCCGCTGCGGCCGTTCAGCTTGGTGCCGATGAGGGCGCGGTCGCGGCGTGCGCCGAGGGCGCGACCCAGCACCTCCTCGGAGGCGCCGCCCGAGTACACGTCGGCGGTGTCGAAGAAGGTGACGCCCGCGTCGAGGGCGATGTCGACCATCCGCGTGGCCTCGTCGACCTGCACGTCGCCCCAGGATCCGGTGGCGGTGCCGGCGGCGAACGTCGCGGTGCCGAACGACAGCGCGGGCACCATGAGGCCGGAGGCTCCCAGGCGGCGGTACTCCATGTCAGTCATGCCTTCAGGCTGCCACAGTCGCCGCCGCGCGAGCGCGGGCCCGGAGAACGAGAAGACCCGGCCGAACCGAAGCTCGACCGGGTCTGTACTGTCTCAACCAGTGTGCGCCCGGAGGGACTCGAACCCCCAACCTTCTGATCCGTAGTCAGATGCTCTATCCATTGAGCTACGGGCGCATGTCGACGCGAAGTCAACCTGACGACTATATCAGGGGGATCGGGGTGCTCGTGCACGCCGCCGGGCGCACGCGGCGGCACACGCGACGGATGCCGCCACCGCAGCCGTCAGCCGTCGCCGTCCAGCGCGGCCGCCGGGTCGAACGGGACCTCGTACTCGTCCCACTGCATCCCGAACGCGCTGAACAGCGCGCCGCCGGACCGTGCCACCGCAAGCGGTGCGTCGTCCTCATCCATGTCTCATCACCCCCGGGATGATCGTCGCCGCGGCCGCCCGCCCGCGACAAGGGATTGACACGGCGGCGGCGCACGTGCATCGCGCCCGCGCCGCGAGCCACCCGAGGTAACCGCACGTCGCCGGGCGTCGCACGCCGTCGCAGAACGTCACCTCGATGGCCCGACGCCGCGAACCCGACGAGACTCGGATGCGAGAGGAGCGGAGGTGCGCGATGGGTGCCGAGTACGTGGCCGTGCCCTGGGAGGGCGACGTCACCGCACGCCCCGTGCCCGCACCGAGCGGCCTCGCGCTGCGCGGCTTCGGGCTCTACGTGGGCCTCGACCCGGCGTCGGCGGATGCGGCGGGCGTCGACGTCGGGGCGCTCGTCGGCGAGGTGCGGCGCAGGATCGGGGCGGTGCCCGGTGCGCGCACCTTCGCATCCGTCGTGCTCGCGCCCCCCGACACGCCCGAGGCGCCGCTCGACGTCGTGCGCGCGGCACTCGCCGAGCCCTCGCTGCGCAGCGCAGCACCCGACCCCGGCCGCCCCGCACCGCAGGCGGTCGGCGTCGTCGTCGACCTCGCGCGGCACCGCGTGAGCGTCGACGGGCGGCCGGTGAGCCTGAGCTTCCGCGAGCACGCGCTGCTGACCTACCTGGTCGAGCACCAGGGGGAGGTGCACGACCGGCAGCGGCTGCTCGACGCGCTCGTCGGCGAGACCGACGGCGAGCCGATCAGCGCCCGCACGATCGACGTCTACCTGCAGCGCCTGCGGCGGCGGCTCGAGCCGTACGGCGACGTCGTGCGCACCGTGCGGGGGCGCGGGTACCGGCTCGACCCGCACCCCGACGTCACGGTGGTGCGGGGGTAGCGGGGGGCGCGGATTTCGATACGCCGCTTCGCGGCTACTCAATCAGCGGAGCAGTGCCCGGCGTCGCGGCTACTCAACCAGCGGGGTAACGCGCGGCTACTCATCCGGCGGGAAACCGCAGCGGCTCCCGCGGGGCGTGCAGGTTGGCGCCGCCACGGTAGCGGGCGGCCGGATGCGTGTCGGGCACCCGGGGCCCCGCCCCGAACAGCGTCTCCCGCAGCGTCACCGGCGCATCCGGTCGCTCCGCCAGCCGGCCGCGACGCCGCAGCTCGGGCACGACCAGCTCGGCGAAGTCGCGGGCCGTGTCGAAGGAGTGGTACTGCCGCAGGTTGATGCCGTCGACGCCGTCCTCGTCCAGCCAGCGCTCGATCTCGTCGGCCACCACATCCGGGGTGCCCGCCACGAAGTAGCGGCCCTCGCGCTGCGTGCGCACCGCGTCGAGCGCCTCCCCCACGGTCGTCGACTCGTCGAGGTGCGACACCGCGGATGCCGGCACGCCGGCCCGGGCGAGCGCCTCGCCGAGGGTCAGCTCGCGCGGCAGGTTCGGCAGATCCAGCGGGAAGCCCGAGTGCGCGAGGATGCCGTCGACGCTCGTGCGCTCCTGGTAGAGCCGCCACCTGTCGGCCGCCTCCTCCTCGGTGCGGCCGACGACGACGCCGGCCTGCACGATGAAGCGCAGCTCGCGCCCGTCGCGCCCGTGCCGCGCCGCGGCATCCCGCATCTGCTGCGCGTTGCGACGGAAGTCCGCAGCGCTCCGCCCGCCCGTGAAGACGAGCTCCGCGTGCCGTCCGGCGAACTCGATGCCCGCCGGCGACCCGGTCGCCTGGTAGAGCACGGGCGTGCGCTGCCGCGAGGGCGAGGCGAGGTGCGGCCCCGCCACCCGGAAGTTCTCGCCCACGTGGTCGATGTAGCGCACCTTGGCGGGGTCCGCGTAGACGCCCGTCGCCGCATCCGCGAGCACCGCGTCGTCGTCCCACGATCCCTCCCACAGCTTGTAGACGACGTCGAGGAACTCGTCGGCGATCTCGTAGCGACGGTCGTGCGGGATCTCGTCCTCGAGCCCGAAGTTGCGGGCCGCGTTCGGCAGGTACGAGGTGACGATGTTCCAGCCGACCCGGCCCTTCGTGAGGTGGTCGAGCGTCGACATGCGCCGCGCGAAGGTGAACGGCGGCTCGTAGCTGGTCGAGAACGTCACCCCGAAGCCGAGGTGCTTCGTCACCGCCGCCATCGCGGGGATCACGAGCAGCGGGTCGTTCGAGGGGATCTGCAGCCCCTCACGGATGGCCGTCTCGGGGCCGCCGCGGAAGCTGTCGTAGGCGCCCACGACGTCCGCGAGGAACACCCCGTGGAAGCCGCCCGCCTCGAGCAGCTGCGCGAGCTCGGTCCAGTACTCGAGTTCGGTGAAGCGCGTGCGGTTGTTGCCCGGCAGCGTCCACAGCCCGTGCGTGATGTGGCTCACCGTGTTCATCTCGAACAGGTTCAGGATGAGCTGCTTCTTCTCGGCCATGTGTCTCCTCGGTTCAGGCCTCGCCGCTCGACCACCACGACACGATCTCGGTGTCGTTCACGAGGTGGTCACCGACGATGCGCGCCTTGTAGCGCGCGGGGTTGTGGGATGCGATGGTGCGGGCGTTGCGCCAGTGCCGGTCGAGCGCGAGCGAGGTGCCGACGGCGGATGCGCCACCCACCTCGAACAGCTCGGTGGCGGCCCGCAGCACGTTCGGCAGCACGACGAGCTGGGCGCGGGTCGTGGCGAGCTCGGCCGCGGCGATGCGCGCGGCCACCTCCTGGTCGGGCGCGCCCGCGAGCACGGCGTCGCTGGAGGCCTGCAGCTCCCGGGAGGCGGCGGTGAGCGCGGCATCCGCGGCGAAGGAGGCGGCGGACAGCTCGCCGATCACCTCCTGCACGAGCGGGTCCTCCCGTGGGGTGGCGGCGCTCGCGTGCGAGTAGCCGCGGGTGCGGGCGCGCACGAAGCGCACGGCGTCGTCGACCACGGCGCGGCCGATGCCGGTGACCGCGGCGAGCAGCACGAGCTGCACGAAGGCGCCGGCGTGGCTCGCCCCGGGTTCGCGCGCGAGCACATCCTGGGCGTCGACCGGCACGTCGTCGAAGACCGTGGTGCCGGAGCCGGTCATCTTCTGCCCGAAGCCGTCCCAGTCGTCCACCCGGTCGAGGCCCCGGGCGTCGGTCGCGACGAGCACCGAGACGTGCTCGCCGTCGCGATCCGCCGCGACCGAGACGAGATCCGCGAAGAGGGTGCCGGTGGAGTAGAACTTGCGGCCGTCGAGCCGGTAGCCGTCGGCGAGACCGGTGAGCTTCGTCTCGTAGGCGCCCACCTTCGCGGGTCCGCGCTCGAACGTCGCGTTGCCGTGGATGGCGCCGTCGGCGAGCAGGCGCAGCCGCCGGGTCCGCTCGGGCGAGTCGGGCGCGTGCCGGGTGCGGTCGATGAACGAGAAGTGCGAGCGGAACAGCTGGGCGAGGTTCGAATCGCGTCGGGCGAGCTCGGCGAGCAGCTCGAACAGCTCCACCTCGTCGGCTCCGTCTCCCCCGAACTCGCGCGGCAGCGTCACGCGTGTGAAGCCGGAGCACCGCAGCGTCTCGACCTCGGCGTACGGCAGGCGACGTTCCCGCTCGCGGGCCACGGCATCCGCGCCCACCTCGTCGAAGACGGCGGCGAAGCGCTCCACGAGCCCGCTCATGCGCCGGGCGCCGCCCACTCGGGCAGCTCGCCGCTGAGCGCGTGCAGGCCGAGCGCGCGGGTGCGTTGCATGACGGGGTTGTGGGATGCGATGGTGCGCACGTTCCTCCAATGCCGGTCGAGAGCGTGGCCGGTCCCGACGGCCGAGGCGCCCCCCACCTCGAACAGTCGGGTCGCCGCGTCGAGCACGAGGCGCGGCACGAGCTCCTGCAGCCGGAACACCTCGAGCTGCAGGAGTTTCAGGCTCTCGACGCCCGGTTCCCCGTCTGCGACGGCCCCCAGCTCGGCGGCGAGCGAGAGCACGAGGCGGCGCGAGGTGCGGGCGACGACGCTCAGCTCGCCCACGATGAGCTGCACGAGCGGGTCCTCCCGCGGCAGGGTCTCGCCCGCGAAGCCGAAGGTGCGCCGCCGCGGGCGCACGTAGGTGACCGTGTCGTCGAGCGCCCGCTGCGCGATGCCGGCGATCACCGCGACGAGGGCGAGCTGGAACACGCAGCCGAGCAGGTGCCCGCGGGCGGCGTCCGTGTCGGGCGGCACCACGTCATCCGGGTGCACGACCGCACGGTCGAAGGCGGTCGTGCCGCTGCCGGTGAGCGGCTGGCCGAAGCCGTCCCAGTCGTCGACGGATGCCACCTCCGCCTGGTGCGCGTCCACCGTGAGGGCGACGCGTTCGTCGCCGTCGAGGGCGGCCAGGTGGATCCAGTCGGCGTAGATGCTGCCGGTCGTGTAGTACTTCGTGCCGGTGAGCAGCAGGGCGTCGCCCTCGCGCTCGAGCCGGGTCGCGATCCGTGCGGTCTCCTGCCGCTCCGACTGGGCGTTGCCGACGAAGTCGCCCGCCTCGATACGGTGCCACCAGAGGTCGGGCGCGCTCGCGCCCTGCGCGCGCAAGGACTCGACGAAGGCGATGTGGCCCCGCCAGACGTGCCCGAGGCTCGCATCCGCCGCCGACAGGTCGACGAGCAGGGCGAAGAGCTTCTCGAGGGGCACGTCGGCACCGCCGCGGGAGGCGGGCACCCGGAGCGCGCCGAAGCCGAGGGCGCGCAGCTCGTCGAGCTCGGCGTGCAGCAGGCGACGTTCCCGCTCGCGCTGGGCGGCATCCGGGGCGACGCGGCCCAGGAACGCGGTGAACTCATCGACATCGAAGGCGGGGCTCAATGCATCACCGCCCGGGCGACGCGGTTGCCGAGCCACTGGGCGAGCTGCACGAGGGCGATGAGCGCGATCACGACGATCACGACCGTGGTCGTGTCGAAGCGCGCGTAGCCGTAGCGCATGGCGAGGTCGCCGAGCCCGCCCCCGCCGATGACCCCCGCGACCGCGGTCGCGTCGACGAGCGCCACGAGGATGTACGTGAGCCCCAGCGCGAGCGGCCCGAGCGCCTCGGGCACCACGATCGTGAACAGCACGCGCGCGGGGCTCGCCCCCATCGCGGCGCCCGCCTCCACCGAGCCGGGGTCGACCGCGACGAGGTTCGACTCCGAGACGCGCGCGATCGCCACGGTCGCCGCCACGATGAGCGGCAGGGTCGCCGCGAGCGGGCCGAGCGCCGTGCCGAAGACGAGCCGGGTGACCGGGATGAGCGCGATCGCGACGATGAGGAACGGAACGGGGCGGATGGTGTTGATGACGGCGTTCAGCACGAGGAACACCACCCGGTTCTGCAGCATGTTGCCGGGGCGCGTCGCGTAGAGCACGAGCCCCAGCAGCACGCCCAGCACGGCAGCCACGAGGAACGCGACCGAGACCATGAGCCCGGTCTCGCCGAGGGCCTCGATGAAGCGCGGGAAGAAGGCGTCCCAGTCGAAGTCACGCATCGACGAGCTCCCGTCTCGTGCGCGCGGCCTCGGCCAACACCGTGACCGGCGCGACGGATGCGAGTTCGGCGAGCGCCGCATCCACCGCCGCATCATCGCCCAGCAGTTCGAGGGTGAGGCCGCCGAACAGCTGCCCCCGCAGTTCGTGGACGCCGCCGAACACGATGCTGATGTCGATGCCGTGGGTGCGCGCCAGCTGCGTCAGATGCGGATGCCGGGTCGCCGCATCGTCGACGCTCACCTGCACGATCAGTCCCGGATGCGCAGCCCGGATGCTGGCGAGCGCGTCCGGTCCCGGCACGTGCGGCAGCACCGACGAGACGAAGCCGCGTGCCGTCGCGCTCCGGGGCGCCGCGAACACCTCGTAGACGGTGCCGGTCTCGACGACCTCCCCCGCATCCATCACCGCCACGCGGTTCGCGATACGCCGGATCACGTCGATCTCGTGGGTGACGAGCAGGATCGTCACCCCGTACTCGCTGTTGACCCGCTGCAGCAGCTCGAGCACCTCGAGGGTGGTCTGCGGGTCGAGCGCGCTCGTGGCCTCGTCGCAGATCAGGATGTCGGGGCGCGTCGCGAGCGCCCGTGCGATGCCGACGCGCTGCTTCTGGCCTCCGGAGAGCTGCGAGGGGTAGGCGAGCGCCTTGTCGCTGAGCCCGACGAAGGCGAGCAGCTCCTCCACGCGGTCGAGGATGTCGGCCTGGCCGAGGCCCGCGAGCTTCAGCGGGTACGCGATGTTCTGGTACACGGTGCGCGAGCGCAGCAGGTTGAACTGCTGGAAGATCATGCCGATCCGCTGTCGGGCGGCGTACAGCTCCGAGCCGCTGAGCGCGGAGATCTCGCGCCCGTCGACGACCACGCGGCCGCTCGTCGGCTTCTCGAGCGCGTTGACGCAGCGCAGCAGCGTCGACTTGCCGGCACCCGAGTACCCGACGATGCCGAAGATGTCGCCGCGGTGCACGTCGAGGCTGACGCGCCGCAGCGCCTCGAAGCTGCGGCCCTTCACGGAATAGGTCTTCGACACCTGGTCGAACGAGATCGCGATGCTCATGGTTCCTCCTGCCGGTCGGCGGGGCCGCGCGGATGGCTCCGGCACGGCCCCGCTCACGGGTGCTACTGGGTGTCGGCCGCGGCCTTCTCGAGCTCGGCGAGCTTGGCGCGCAGCTTCTCGACCGGCACGTCCACCGGGATGTTGTTGCCGAAGTACTCCTGCTCGAGCGCCGTCGCGACGCGCGGGTCGGCGTACACCTGCTCGAGGATCTTCCACGCCGGGTTGTCGAGCCGGTCGGCGGTGGTGGCGACCACGTTCACGTAGGGCAGGTTCGCGTCATCCGTCGGGTCGTCGAGGTAGAGCGCGTCGCCCTTGGAGACGTTCTGGCTCGGGTCGAAGTACGAGGTGCCGACGACGACCGCCGAGAGACTCGGGTCGTCGAACTGCTGCGGGATGGTGGTCGCGGCGATCTCGACGAACGACAGCTTCCGGAGGTTGCTGCTGATGTCGGAGGTGGTCGGGAAGTCGCCCGCGTCGGCCGCGAGCGTGATGAGCCCCGCCGCCTCGAGGATGTGCAGCGCACGACCACCGTTGGCCGGGTCGTCGGGGATCGCGATGCGCGCGCCGTCGGGGATGTCCGCGACGTCGCCGAGCGTGGCCGAGAAGATGCCCCACTGCACGATCAGCGTCGAGAAGACCGGCGTGATGTCGGCACCCTGCTCGGCGTTGAACGCCGAGAGGTACAGGATGTGCTGGAACGCGTTGCCGTCGACGTTGCCCGCCGCGAGCTCGGTGTTCGGCAGCACCCAGTCGTCCACGTTCACCCACTCGAGGTCGAGCCCCTTCTCTGCCGCGACCTGCTTGATGGCGTCCTGGTAGGCGCTGTCCTCCGAGACGGCGAGCTTCAGGTGCAGGCGCTCGGTGCCGGGGGCACCATCCGCTTCCGCCTTCTGCCCGCCGAGGCTCGTGCCGAGCACGACGCCCCCGACGGCGACCGCCGCGACGACGAGCACCGCGAGCACGGTGACGAGGATGGTGCGCTTCTTCGTGGTGTTCGCCGCGATGGCCGAGCGCAGTTCGCTCTGGGGCTCGGGGGTCGGCGTCTGATCTGACACGGTGGTTCCCTTTCGTGATGGTCTCCCGGATGCGGGAGAGGCCATTGAACGCAGCGCGCCGCCGTCTCGGCAAACGGATCGCGTCATCTTCCGCGCGCACGCGTCACGGGGTGTGACGGGGCGTCGCCGGAGGACGCGGGGCGTCACAGAGGGCGCACGTCAACGCTGTTGACAAGTGCGTCATCCGCAGCCCAGAGTGGTCGACATGGACATCGAGCAGGTCGACGTCGACCTCCGTACGGCGACGCTGCGCCTCCCCGCCACCGACCCCTCGAAGACGGCCATGCGCCGCATCTCGGGCATCGCCCTGAAGGTCATGCCCGTGAAGCGCGCACCCGGGGTGCGGGTGCGCACCGTGCGCGACGGGGCCGCCCGGGTGCGCCTCTACGAGCCCGCCGAGCGGAGGACGGATGCCGCGCTGCTCTGGATCCACGGCGGCGGCCTCGTCATCGGCGACCCGCGCATGGACGAGCGGCTCATGAGCGAGACGGCCGCGACGCTCGGCCTGCTCGTCGTGTCGGTGTACTACCGGCTCGCCCCCGAGCATCCGTTCCCCGCGGCCCACGACGACGCGCACGCCGCGTGGACGTGGCTGCAGGCGAACGCCGCATCACTCGGCGTCGACCCCGCGCGGGTCGTCGTGGGCGGCGAGAGCGCGGGCGGCGGCCTCGCGGCGGGGCTCGTGCAGCGCCTCCACGACGAGGGCGCGCATCCGCTGGGGCAGTGGCTCTTCTGCCCCATGCTCGACGACCGCACCGCGGCCGACCGCTCGCTCGACGCGGTCGGGCACTTCATCTGGGACAACACCGCGAACCGCTTCGGATGGGCGTCGTACCTCGGCGAGGAGCCGGGCGCCACCGAGGCGCCCGCCTACGCCGTCCCCGCGCGCCGCGAGGAGCTGGCGGGCCTCCCGCCCGCCTGGATCTGCGTGAGCGACATCGAGCTGTTCCACGACGAGGACGCCGACTACGCGCGCCACCTCGAGACCGCCGGGGTGCCCGTGACGCTCGACCTCGTCGCGAGGGCGCCGCACGGCTTCGAGAGCTGGGCGACCGATACGCCCCCGGCCCGGGCGCTCATCGCCCGAGCGCACACCTGGCTCGCCGACCGCGTCGGCGTCAGCGCCCCCACCCCGTCGCGCAAGTAGCCGCCGGGGCCGGCCCCCTCAGGCCGCCGAGACGAGCGCGTACAGCGGATGCTGCGCCGCGAGCTCGGCGAGCGCGTGCGCGCCGTCGAGCCCCGTGCCGTGGGGCGCCTCGAACCGCACCCCGGGGTGCACGGCGCGCACGGCGTCCTCGAACGCGGCCCGCAGCACCTCGCCCCGGAACACGCCGCCGATCGCGCTGACCACGGGAGCCTCGACGATGCCGACCCGCCGCAGCGCGGTGAGCACCGCGAGGGCGAGCTCCTCGGCGCCGTCGCGGCAGATCCGCCCGGCCACGGCATCCGTCGGCGCGTGCACGGCGACTGCCTCCGCGAAGCTCGCCACGACGCTCACCCGCGCCTCGTCGGACTGCAACTGCACGTAGGCGTCCTCGAGTTCGGGCCAGCGCTCGCGCACCACCGCCGTGAGCGAGGTCGCGGGGCCGCGGTCGTCGTGGGCGCGCATGACCGCCTCGAGCGCGGCGCGGCCGAGCCAGAACCCGCTGCCCGCGTCGCCCATCAGGTAGCCCCATCCGTCGACGCGGGCGACGCCTGCGGGGCCGGATGCGAGGGTCACGACGCCGGTGCCGGATGCGACGACCGCGCCGTCCTGCGCACCGAGGGTGCCGAGGTAGGAGGTGACCGAGTCGTGGGCGAGCAGCACCCGCTCGGGCGCGAGCTCGCCGAGGAGGGCGCGCCAGGCGGCGGCGTCGTGCTCGGCGCTCGTGAGGCCCGAGACGCCGGCGGTCACGGTCGCGACGGGCGCGCCCGCCGCGGTCTCGCGTGCCACGGATGCGAGCTGCGGCAGCAGCGGCAGGTCGGTGCGCACGCCGGGGAGCACCCGCTCGATCGGCGCAGCATCCGCCCGCGTCAGCCGCACCTTGATGCCGGTCTGTCCCGCGTCGAGCGCGAGCACGGGGTGCGAGGCGTTCACCGCCTCAGGCTATCCGCTCGCGCATCCCTCGCTGACTGGTCGGTAAATCCCGTTATTCGTGCCGAATAACGGGATTTACCGACCAGTCAGCGAGGGTAAGGCGAGCCGAGGAGGCCCGGGTGGACTACTCGGCGGGCACCTCACCACGCGTGAGCGCCTGAAGCAGGCCCGTCAGCTGCGCGATCGAGTCGAGCGGCCAGTCGCCGAGCACCGTCGCGAGCCGGCCGACGTAGGGCGCCCGCGCCTCGCTCAGCCGACGCTCCCCCGCATCCGTCAGGGAGATGAGCTTGATCCGACCGTCGTGCGCGTCGGCGGTCCGGGCCACGAGGCCGAGCTCCTCGAGCTCGGTCACGGCCCGGCTCACGTAGCCCTTGTCGGCGGTCATCCGCTCGGCGATCCCCGAGACGGTCGACGACCCGGTCTTCTTGATCATCGTCATGACCTTGAAGGTGCCGGGCAGCATCCCGGGGCTCACGACCTCGGCGGCCTGCGCCTGCACCCGGCGGAACTCGCTCATGAGCTCGCTGAACGCACCCTCGAGCTCGCGCACGGCTGCCCGGCGCGGGTCCGTCGAGGCATCGGATGCGGCGCCCACCCCGCCGAGGTCGGCCGCGGTCATCGCCGCTCGCCCGCCTCGCGCTCGTCGTCGGCATCCGGCAGCCCGATGCTGCCGGTGGCGGTGAGCACGTCCATGCCCTCGGGCACCGAGACGGTGGCGAGGTCGGCCTCGGAGGCCTGGATGCGCTCGCTCGTCGTCATCCGGGTGAGCGGCTTGTTCGGCAGGAAGAGGATCGCGATGAAGCTCAGGATCGCGAACGGCACGGCGATGAGGAACGAGTGCGAGATGCCCTGCGCGTAGACGTCCTCGAACACGGTGCGGATGTTCTCGGACAGTTCGCTCACGACGGGCAGCGCCCCGCTCGCGAGCTGCTCGAAGACGTCCTGCGGGTTCTTGCCGTCGGCGACGGCGGCCTCGAGGAAGCGCTTCTGAACGCCCTCGGACATGAAGAGCTCGGCGACGCGCGAGGCGAGCGCCGCGCCCATGACCGAGACGCCGATGGTGCCGCCGAGGCTGCGGAAGAAGGTGACTCCCGAGCTCGCGACGCCGATCTCGGTCGGCTTGGTGGTGTTCTGCACGACGAGCACGAGGTTCTGCATGGTCATGCCGACGCCCGCGCCGAGCAGGAACATGTAGATCGAGACGAGCCCGAAGTTGGTGTCGTAGTGGATGGTCGACAGCAGCGCCGAGCCGGCGATGAGCAGCACCGAGCCGACGACCAGGTACGACTTCCACTTGCCGTACTTGGTGATGAGCCCGCCGACACCGACGGATGCGAGGAGCAGTCCCGCGATCATCGGGGTGGTCAGGATGCCGGCGAGCGTCGGCGTGGCGCCGCGCGAGAGCTGCATGTACTGGCTGAGGAACACCGAGGAGCCGAACATGGCGATGCCGGTGGCGATGGAGGCGAGCACCGAGAGGGTGAAGGTCGGGTTGCGGAACATCCCGAGCGGGATGAGCGGCTCCTTCGACTTCAGCTCGACGAGGATGAACAGCGCGGTCGCGACGATCGCCCCGCCCACCATGAGCACGGTCAGCAGGCTCCACCAGTCGTTGTTGCCGAGGTCGGTGAACTCGAGCGCGTTCCCGGATGCGTCGCTCGTGTTGTGCCCGACGTTGGTGACCCAGATGAGCAGCAGCGAGACGGCGACCGAGAGCAGCACGATGCCGAGGTAGTCGATCGTGGTCTTCTTCTGCGGGTGCTTGGGCAGGTGCAGGGTGCGCTGCACGATGATGAGCGCCGCGACCGCGACCGGCAGGGCGATGAAGAAGTTCCAGCGCCAGTTGATGGTGTCGGTGATGACACCGCCGAGCAGCGGGCCGCCGACGGTCGAGAGCGCCATGACGGCGCCGAAGAGTCCCATGTAGCGGCCGCGCTCGCGCGGGCTGATGATGTCGGCCATGATGACCTGGCTGAGGGCCGCGAGGCCGCCCGCGCCGAGGCCCTGCACGGCGCGCATCGTGATGAGCATGCCGGGGTCCTGCGAGAAGCCGGCGGCGGCGGTCGCGAGCACGAAGATCACGATCGCGAGCTGGTAGAGGAACTTGCGGTTGAAGAGGTCGGCGAGCTTGCCCCAGATCGGGGTCGAGATCGCGGTGGTGAGCAGTGTCGCGGTGACGACCCAGGTGTAGGCGGTCTGGTCGCCCTTGAGGTCGGACACGATGACGGGCAGCGAGCTCGACACGACGGTCGAGGCGAGCATCGACACGAACATGCCGAGGATGAGGCCCGTGAGGGCCTCGAGCACCTGGCGGCGCTGCTTCTTGTCGAGCGGGGCGTCGGCGGACGCGGGGGATGACGTGGACATGCGTTCCTTGCGGAGGAGGGGTGATGGACGCGCGGCGACGATGGCGCGAAATGGTTGACGAACGGCAACCGTTGAGATTCGTCAACCATATGTGAATGGTTGCCGGATGTCAACTACCTGCGTGCTCGCCCCTCACCGCCACCCGCGGGTCACCCCGCGTTCACCCGTGCGTGATCCGCTGCGAGCATGACACCGTCGAGTCGCCTCCTCATCCGCGCGCTCACGATCGGGATCTTCGCGGTGACCATCGCGTGGGACCTCATCCAGCAGTCCCTCGGCGACGGGCCGTTCTCGTGGACGGGGCTGCTCATCGCCGGCGGCATGGCGGTCGTGCTGCTGCCGCTCATCTGGCGCGTCACGGGGGCGTCCGCCCGCGCGGACCGGATCTTCGCCGACGCGAAGGTGGGCCTCGGCACCCTCGTGCAGGCGCGGCGCACCGGGACGAGCATCAACGACGACCCGGAGATCGAGCTGGTCCTCGACGTGGAGACGCCGGAGGGCACGGTCTTCCGCTCGAGCACCCGCGCCTACCTCGAGCTCTCGGAGCACGCGACGCTCGTGCCCGGCACCCCGTTCCCGGTCGACTACCTGCCCGACAACCGCATCCGGCTGCGCCGCGTCGCCGACGACAAGGAGTTCGAGGATGCGATGTACGCGATCCGGGTGGCGCAGGGGCGGATGACGCCGCACCAGGTGCGGGTGGCCAAGGAGGGCGTCCACGCCCGCGCGGTCGTCATGTCGGCCGAGCCGACGGGCGAGATCGTCGACGGCGAGGCCGTCATCCGCCTCCACGTGCGCGTCACCCGCCCCGACGGCACCGTCTTCGACAACACGCGCGAGCTGCCGCTGCCGAGCATCTCGCTGCCCGGCCTGCAGCCCGGCACCGTGGTCGACGCCCGCTACCTCGCGGGCGACGAGCGCGACGTGAGCGTCAGCATCCGCGTACGCTGACACCGCACGACAGAACCCCCGGATCGCCTGGATCACGGGGGTTCGGAAGCGGAGACGGCGGGATTTGAACCCGCGGTCCCCTTGCGGGGACTCCACCTTAGCAGGGTGGTGCACTCGACCGGACTATGCGACGTCTCCCGGTACTGCCTGCCCATCATACCCATAGCCGGGTGGGCGGATGCGCCGCGCGCTCAGCCCAGGAAGCCGACCGTGCAGGTCTGGTCGGCGGCCGTCTGGCCCCGCACACCCGAGATGACGACCTTCTCCGGCAGCGGCGTGTCCGAGGTCGGGGGCGCGCTCGGGTCGGGGGTGCCCGACGGGTCGCTGCTCGGGGTCTCGCTCGGGGTCGGGGTCGCGTTCGGGTCGGGGCGCGACCCGCGGTCGTCGCCCGCCTCGTCGAGCCCGATCGGCTTGTCGGCCTTGATGGCGGCGAAGATCTGGTCGGCGAGCGCCTTCTTCGGCTGCACCTTGCCCTTGTACATGCCGTCACCGCCGGTCGAACCGGGGTACTGCACGAAGGTGATGCGGTCCATCGGGATGTTGTTGAGCGCCTTCGCCATCGCCACGATCGTGGCGGGCTGGGTGAGCTCCTTCGAGAGCGTCATGTTGGCGGCGGCCGCCTTGGCCAGCGACATGAGCGTGCCGACGTTGGTGAGGGTCTCGTTCGACTTGAGCTTGCGCAGCAGCGCCGAGAGGAACACCTGCTGCGAGCTGATGCGGGTCAGGTCGGAGCCGTCGCCGACGCCGTGCCGCGAGCGCAGGAACGACAGCGCCTTCCACCCCGTGAGGTGGTGGGTGCCGGGCTTGAGGTAGAGCTTCACGTGGTCGTCGTTGATCTCGGCCAGGGTGCACACGTCGACGCCGCCGACCGCGGTCGCCATCGCGGCGACGCCGTCGAATCCGATCATCCCCGCGTAGTTGATCTCGAGGCCCGTGAGCGCCTCGACGACCGTGACGGCGCAGTTGAGCCCGCCGTAGTAGAGGGCCTCGTTGATCGGGCGCCCGGCCATCGCGTACGAGGTCTTGCCGGTCTCGGGGTTGTAGCAGGGCGGGAACGGCACCACGAGGTCGCGCGGGATGCTGACCGCGACGGCGCTCGTCTGGTCGGCCGACACGTGGATGACCATGTTGACGTCGTTGAGCTCGCTCGTGCGGGTCTTGTAGGCGTCGCTGCCGATCACGAGCATGTTGAAGCCGCCCTCGTACGCCCCGATCTCGGGGACGGGCGCCTCCGTGCCCTCGTTGATGTCGACGGCGCCGTCGGCGAGCTCGCTCGAGAGCTGGTAGACCGCGATCGCGCCCACCGACCCGGTCGCCACGAGCACGACCGCGAGGGCTCCGCCGATGACCCCGAGCGCGGTCTTCCACGCGCGGGAGCGCGGCAGACGACCGTGCCGCGCGATGCCGACCGGCCGGGGCGCGCGCGATCGCTGCGAACGGTCGCGCTTGAGCTCCTGGTTGTCGGACACGGGGCACCTCTTCTCGGGACTACGGGCACTGCTGAGCGGAGGGCGTGGGATTCGAACCCACGAGACATCTCTGCCCACCGGTTTTCAAGACCGGCTCCATCGGCCGCTCGGACAGCCCTCCTGAACCGTGTCCGAGTGTAGGGGAGAAGTGCTCGTCAACCCTGGAAATACCGTGCGAGAGCGCTGGCGACACCCTGCTCGCGGTCGGTGCCCGTGACATCCGTCGCGACGGCGCGCACCTCATCCGGGGCCTGCCCCATGGCGACCGCCGCGCCACCGCCGGCCGCCGCCCACTCGAACATGTCGATGTCGTTGCGGCCGTCGCCCATCACGAGCACGTGCTCGGGCGAGATGCCGAGGGCGCGGCGCACGTACTCCATGCCCGTGCCCTTGTTGACCCCGTCGGGGGCGATGTCGAGCCACGCCGTCCAGCCGACGTTGTAGCTGACCTTGTGCAGCCCCATCCGCTCGACGATCTCGAGGAACTCCTCGATCGCGGTGCCGGGCGAGAGCACGACGACGCGCGTGGCCGGGGCGTCGAGCAGCCCGTCGAAGTCGACCTGGCGTGCGCCCGCCGCGAGCGCCCCCTGCGGGAAGGGGCCCGTGAAGCGGAAGACGCCCTCCGGGTCCTCGACGGCGAAGCTCGCCCCGCGCAGGTGGCCCCGGATGGTGGTGAGCACCTCGCGCGGATCGAACGTCTCGACCCGGTCCCGCACCCATCCGATGGGCGCCTCCTTGTCGCGGCGCATCACGACGGCGCCGTTCGCGCACACGGCGTACTCGGGGGCGATGCCGACCCGGTCGACGACCGGCAGCGTCATCGACACCGAGCGCCCCGTCGAGGGCATGACGGCGTGGCCGAGGCCGTGCACCCGCCGGATCTGCTCGGCGACCTCGGGGTGCAGCTCCCCCGACTCGGTCAGCACCGTGCCGTCGATGTCGAGGCCGATGAGCCAGCGGTCCTCGGGCGCGAGCGGGGTCACGCCACGGGCTCCAGCACGTCGAGACCCAGGTACGGTCGCAACGCCTCCGGCACGACCACCGAACCGTCCGGCTGCTGGTGCGTCTCGAGCAGCGCCACGATCCACCGGGTCGTCGCGAGCGTGCCGTTGAGGGTCGCGACCGGGCTCGTCCTGCCGTCCTCGCCGCGCTGGCGGATGTCGAGGCGGCGCGCCTGGAAGGTCGTGCAGTTGCTCGTCGAGGTCAGCTCGCGGTACGCGCCCTGGGTGGGCACCCACGCCTCCACGTCGAACTTGCGCGCGGCGCTCGTGCCGAGGTCGCCCGCGGCGGTGTCGATCACGCGGTAGGAGAGGCCGAGGCTCTGCAGCATCCCCTCCTGCATCGCGAGCAGGCGCTCGTGCTCGGCCTCGGCATCCGCGGGGTCGATGTAGCTGAACATCTCGAGCTTCTGGAACTGGTGCACGCGGATGATGCCGCGGGTGTCCTTGCCGCCCGAGCCCGCCTCGCGGCGGTAGCAGGTGGAGAGGCCCGCGTAGCGCTTGGGGCCAGCCGTCAGGTCGAGGATCTCGTCCTTGTGGTAGCCCGCGAGCGCGACCTCGCTCGTGCCGGTGAGGTAGAGGTCGTCGCGCTCGAGGCGGTACACCTCGTCGGAGTGCTCGCCGAGGAACCCGGTGCCGGCCATGATCTCGGGCCGCACGAGGGTCGGGGTGATGAGCGGCGTGAAGCCCGCCTCGATCGCGCGCGCGAGGCCCAGCTGCACGAGCGCGAACTCGAGCCGCGCACCGACGCCCTTGAGGAAGTAGAAGCGGGCGCCGGCGACCTTCGCCCCGCGCTCCATGTCGATCGCGTCGAGCAGCTCGCCGAGCTCGAGGTGGTCGCGCGGTCCGGCCGGGAACGCGTCCGCCGCGAACTCGCGGCGCTCCCCCACCTCGCGCAGGGTCACGAAGTCGTCCTCGCCGCCCGCGGGCACCCCCTCGAGCACGAGGTTCGGGATGCTGCCCGCGACCTCCGCGAAGCGCACCTCGGCCTCCGACGCCGCACGCTGTGCGTCCTTGACGCGGGCTGCGAGCTCCTGCGCCTGGGCGACGAGCGCCGCCTTCTCGTCCTTGGGCGCCTGCGCGACGGTCTTGCCGAACGCGTTCTGCTCGGCGCGCAGCGTCTCGAACGCGGCGATCGAGCTGCGCCTGGCCACGTCGGCCTCGAGCGCGTCGTCGACGAGGCCCACGGAGGCGCCGCGGCGCTCCTGCGAGGCTCGCACGGCATCCGGGTTCTCACGCAGCAGCACGGGGTCGATCACGCCTCAAGTCTAGGAGCCTGTCGGCCGGGCGGCTTGTGGCCTAGCGTGGTGCCATGACGCCCCCGGACGGCACCGCCCCGAAACGGGCCGCCGTCGTCTACAACCCCGTGAAGGTCGACGGCGACCGCCTGCGCGCGGCCGTCGCCGCATCCGAGAGCGCCGCGGGGTGGGCGAAGAGCCTGTGGCTCGAGACGAGCGAGGCCGACCCCGGGGTCGGCCAGGCGCGCGAGGCGCTGCGCGCGGGGGCGGATGTCGTGATCGCCGCGGGCGGCGACGGCACCGTGCGCGCGGTGGCGGAGGGGCTGCAGAACACGGGCGTCGCGATCTCGCTGCTGCCGTCCGGCACCGGCAACCTGCTCGCGCGCAACCTCGGGCTGGACGTCAACAGCTCGCACCTGGAGACGTCGGTGGACACGGCGTTCACGGGGTACGATACGGCGATCGACGTCGGCGTCGTCGAGGTGGAGCGCCCGGGCGGCGGGCTCGAGACGCACTCCTTCGTCGTGATGGCGGGGCTCGGCCTCGACGCGAAGATGATCGCCAACACGAACCCGCAGCTCAAGAAGCGGGTCGGCTGGCTCGCCTACGTCGACGCGATCGGCCGCTCCCTCGTCGACAAGGAGGTGCTGCGCATCCGCTACCGCCTCGACGGCGGCGAGGAGCGCAGCACCCGCGCCCACACGGTCATGGTCGGCAACTGCGGCACGCTGCCGGGCAACATCCAGCTGCTGCCCGACGCCGAGATCGACGACGGGCTCTTCGACATCGTGGCGCTGCGCCCCGAGGGCTTCGGCGGATGGGCGCGCGTCTGGGTCGGGATCGTCTGGGAGAACGGGGTGCTGCGCCGCAGCCACGCGGGCCGCAAGCTGCTCGACCTGCGGCAGCGGCCGGTGCGCGCGCTGCGCTACCTGCGCGGGCGGCGCATCGAGGGCCGCCTCGACAAGCCGCAGGAGTTCGAGCTGGACGGCGACGAGTTCGGCGAGGTGGTCGCGTTCCGGGCGCACGTGGACCCGGCGGCGCTCATCGTGCGGATGCCGCGCGGCTAGGCGCCGAGGATGTCGCGCAGCCAGGCGCGCGCGTCGAGGAACACCTGGTCGTCGTAGCGGCTCGTCACCTCGACGTGCCGCTTGTCGGCGCGCGGGTAGGAGCCCAGGAACTGCACGTTCGGGCTGAACCGCTTGAGACCGAGCAGCGCGTCGGCGACCCGCTCGTCGCGCACGTGGCCGTCGATGTCGACGATGAAGCGGTAGCGGCCGAGGGCGTCGCCGATGGGTCGCGACTCGAGCAGGCTCAGGTTGACCCCGCGCGTGGCGAACTGCTCGAGCATCTCGACGAGGCCGCCGGGGTGGTCGGTGGGCAGCTCGACGATCACGCTCGTCTTGTCGGCGCCCGTGCGGGCCGGGATCTCGCGGGTGCGCGAGACGAGCACGAAGCGGGTCACCGCATCCGGGTTGTCGGCGACCCCGGTGGCGAGCACCTCGAGCGGCAGGTGCTCGGTGATGCCGGGCGGGGCGATCGCGGCGTCTGCGTTGGTGGACTCGAGCAGCTCCTGGGGGGCTGCCACGTTCGAGGTCGAGGGGATGTGCCCGTGGGTGGGCAGCTGCGCGTCGAGCCAGAGGTGGCACTGGGCGTAGGCGACCGGGTGCGCGTTGATGACGCGCACGTCCTCGAGCCGGGTGCCGGGGCGGCCGACGAGCTCGAAGGTGACGGGCACGAGGTACTCGCCGATGATGCGAAGGCCCGGGATGTTGGCGAGCGCGTCCTGGGTGGCGGAGACCCCGCCCTCGACCGAGTTCTCGATCGCGATCATGGCCGCGGTGCTGCGGCCGGAGACGACGTCGTCGAGCGCCTCCCCCACGTTGTTGACGGCGCGCCACTCGGCGCCTGCCGCCTCGGGCACCTGCGCGAGGGCCTTCCAGGTGAAGGTGCCCGCGGGGCCGAGGTAGCTGTAGCCGTCGGGGGTGGGGGGGCTCGCGGGCATGCCCCGAGCTTACGGCCCCTCCCCGCCGGGCCGGGGGCTCAGGCGTACCCGAACTGGGCGCGGGTCAGCGCGTCGAAGGCGCGGGTCGGCAGCAGGGTCGCCATCGCGACCGCGAGGTTCGCCCCGGTGCCGATCCGGTAGCGGGGGCGCGGGCGGCGCACGGTGGCGGCCTTCGCGATGAGCGCGGCCACCGCATCCGGGCTCGTGAACTGGCGCGCGAGCGCCGGGTTCGCGAAGTGGCGGCGCATCGCCTCGGCCATCGCGGCGTAGGGGCCGCGCCCGGATGCGTGCGCGAGCCGCTGCATGGCCTGCTCGTGCCAGTCGGTCGCGACGTAGCTCGGCTGCACGACGGTCACGTCGATGCCGAACTGCGCGACCTCGCCGCGCAGCGAGTCGGAGAGCGCCTCGAGCGCGAACTTGGAGGCGTGGTACCAGCCGCCGAGCGGGGCGGCGAACTCGCCGGCGAGCGAGGAGACGTTGACGATCCGGCCGTGGCCGGCGGCGCGCATCCCGGGCAGCACTGCGCGGATGAGGGCGGCGCTGCCGAGCACGTTGACCTCGAGCTGGCGTCGGGCGTCGCCGAGGGAGGTCTCTTCGATCGTGCCGAACTCGCCGTACCCCGCGCAGTTGACGAGCACGTCGATGCCGCCCGCGCTGCGGGTGACGGTGTCGACGGCCGCGCGCACGGTGTCGTCGTCGGTGAGGTCGAGCGCGACGGGCGTGACGCCGTCGAGTGCGGCGATCGGCTCGAGGCGGCGGGCGGCCCCGAAGACGGTGGCGCCGGATGCGGCGAGCTGCGCGGCGGCGCGGGCGCCGATCCCGGAGGAGGCGCCGGTGATGAGGACGGTGGTCATCTGCGGAATCCTTTTCTGTGAATGACGTTCACTGAAAATGCACGTTACAGTGAACGCCATGCACAGTCAAGGCGACCGCGGCATCCGGCAGCTCTGGGGCCTCGACGAGGCGCCCTCCCGCGGCCCCAAGGCGCGCTGGAGCGCCGCCCAGCTCGCCGCCAGCGGGGTCGAGCTCGCCGACGAGGCCGGGCTCGACGGCGTCTCGCTCGCCAAGGTCGCCGAGCGGCTCGGGATGACCACGACCGCCGTGTACCGCTACGTCGAGTCGAAGGCGGAACTCGTCGAGCTCATGGTCGACGAGGCCGTCGGCGACCCGCCCCCGCTGCACGGCGACGACTGGCGCGCGCAGTGCCGCAGCTGGACGGCACTGCTCGCCGAGCGCTACGCCGCCCACAGCTGGCTGAGCGAGATCCGACCCCAGCGGATGCCGACCGCACCCCGCGCCTACGCCTGGATCGACGCGCTCGTCGCCGCCGTCGAGAGGCGCACCACCGCCGACCCGCTGCGCCTCGCCCTCCTGCTCGACGGCCTCGTGCGCAGCTACGCCGCGCTCGGGGCCGACGCGGGCGACGCCGCCCCCGCCTGGTTGCAGGATGCGGTCGCCGACCGCTTCCCGCGCCTCGCGGCCGGAGCGGCCCGCGCCGAGCCGTCACCGCGCGACGAGCTCGCCTACGCCGTCGGCGTTGTGCTCGACGGGCTCGACGAGGTCGACGGGCCCGACGGGACGCACCCGCCGAGCTGACAGGTGCCCGACAGCCCGTCCGCCCGCGCGGCACGAGTGCGAGACTGACCCCATGGCATCGCGCGCAGGCACCCCCGCCCAGGCATCCGATCTGATCGACGTGCGCGAGCTCGTCGACGCGTACTACACGCGCACGCCCGACATGTCGGACCCGGCCCAGCGTGTCGTCTTCGGCACGAGCGGCCACCGCGGCTCGAGCCTCGACGGGGCGTTCACCGAGACGCACATCGCCGCCACGACGCAGGCGATCGTCGAGTACCGCGCCGCGCAGGGCATCACGGGTCCGCTCTTCATCGGCGCCGACACGCACGGACTCTCCGCCCCGGCCCAGACGACGGCGCTGGGCGTGCTCGAGGCGAACGGGGTGCACGCCCTCGCCGACGCGTTCGACGACTACGTGCCGACGCCCGCGCTCAGCCGCGCCATCATCCGCTACAACACCGAGCACCCGGGCGAGGCGCAGGCCGACGGCATCGTCATCACCCCGAGCCACAACCCGCCGCGCGACGGCGGCTTCAAGTACAACCCGCCGCACGGCGGCCCCGCCGACGCGGATGCGACCAGCTGGATCGCCGCGCGCGCCAACCAGATCATCGAGGGCGGCAACCGCGAGGTGCGCTTCGCCGAGCCGTCGGGTGTCGACACCTACGACTTCCGCGGCGCCTACGTCGACGACCTCGCGAACGTGCTCGACATGGAGGCGATCGCGCGCTCGGGCCTGACGCTCGGCGCCGACCCGCTCGGCGGTGCGAGCGTGCACTACTGGCAGCTCATCGCGGAGCGCTACGGCCTCGACCTCGAGGTCGTGAACCCCGCGGTCGACCCCGCGTGGGGCTTCATGACGCTCGACTGGGACGAGAAGATCCGCATGGACCCGTCCTCGCCGTCGGCCATGGCATCCGTCGTCGCGCGGGCCGGCGACTACGCGATCCTCACGGGCAACGACGCGGATGCCGACCGGCACGGCATCGTGACGCCCGACGGCGGGCTCATGAACCCCAACCACTACCTGGCGGTCGCGATCCGCTACCTGTACACGCACCGCCCCGGCTGGCGAGCGGATGCCGCGATCGGCAAGACGCTCGTGTCCAGTTCGATGATCGACCGCGTCGCCTCCTCGCTCGGGCGGCGGCTGTGGGAGGTGCCCGTCGGGTTCAAGTGGTTCGTGCCGGGGCTCGTCGACGGCTCGGTCGGATTCGGCGGCGAGGAGAGCGCGGGGGCGAGCTTCCTCACGCTCGACGGGAGGGCCTGGACGACCGACAAGGACGGCATCCTGCTCGCCCTTCTCGCTGCCGAGATCCGGGCGGTCACCGGGAAGAGCCCGAGCGAGCTCTACCGCGAGCTGACGGAGGAGTTCGGCGACCCCGCCTACGCGCGGGTGGATGCCGCGGCGAGCCCCGAGCAGAAGGCCCGGCTGGGCAGGCTCTCGGGCGACGACATCTCCGCGACCGAGCTCGCGGGCGACCCCATCACGGCGAGGCTCTCGCACGCGCCCGGCAACGGTGCGGCGATCGGCGGCGTGAAGGTGCAGAGCGAGCACGCGTGGTTCGCGGCGCGCCCCTCGGGCACCGAGAACGTCTACAAGATCTACGCCGAGTCGTTCCGCGGGCCCGAGCATCTGGCCCTCGTGCAGGCCGAGGCGAAGCGGATCGTCGACGCAGCGCTGGCCTGAGCCCCACCCCCGCTTTGACCGCAATACCCAGGCCGGTGCAATGACCCCACCGCATCGGGCGGTTCCCTTCTAGCCTTATGGCGTGGCATCGCTCGACCCCGACCAGCAATTGCTCGCACGGCTGTGCAGTGAACCGCGAGAACTGCCATGGCTCGAGTTCAAAGAGAACCTGTCCGACGCGGAGGGGATCGGCGAGTACATCTCGGCGCTGTCGAACTCTGCCGTGTTGAGCGGCGTAACTCATGGATACCTGGTGTGGGGTGCGCGAGACGACGACCACCTGCTCGTCGGGACGAGCTTCGATCCGTTCTCTGCAAAGGCGGTGGGCAATGAAGACCTCGTCCCCTGGCTGACCCGCATGATGAACCCGCAGGTCTACTTCGAGTTCCGCGTCGTCGAGACCGGCCCTGGCGTACGAGCAGTGATCCTCGAGGTCGATGCCGCGCGGGCTGTCCCCGTCGCCTTCAAGTCCGTGCGTTTCGTCCGCATCGGCAGCTACACGAAGCGGCTCGATGAGTTTCCCGAGCATGAGACTCGCATCTGGGACCTCCTGCGAGGCAACAGCTTTGAGGCCGGCATCGCGCGTTCTGGACTCACGGATTCGCAGGTACTACAGGCGCTCGACTACCCCGCGCTGTTCGACTTGCTGCGGCTCAATCTGCCGGACACTCGCGGGGAGATCGTGGACCACCTGATCAAGGAGGGTCTTGCCGGCAGCTCTCTCACCGGGGGGCTGTTCATTACCAATCTGGGGGCACTCCTCCTCGGCCGCGACCTGGTCGAGTTCCCCTCGATCGCACGGAAAGCTGCTCGCGTCGTCGCATATGGGTCGAATTCGCGCGCGGGTGGCGTCGAGCAACAAGCAGGAAGCCGCGGCTACGCGAGCGGGTTCAGCGGGCTGCTGGACTACGTCCAGGCGCGTCTTCCTCGCACCGAGGTCGTCGAGCAGGGAATCCGACGAAGTGACGTTCTGTATCCCGAGAGAGCGATACGGGAGCTGATCGCGAACATGCTCATTCACCAGGATCTCTCCCTCGGCGGGAGCGGGCCGATGATCGAGATCTTCAGCAACCGGATCGAGTTCACCAACCCGGGCGTTCCGTTGATCGATGTGCGCCGCTTCATAGGCCAACGCCCGCCCTCGAGAAACGAGGCACTCGCATCCTTCATGACGCGCGCAGGGATCTCGGAGGAGCGAGGTTCCGGCTGGGAGAAGATCGCAACGGAGGTCGAGGTCCATCGCCTTCCCGCGCCTCGGGTCACGGCAGATGCACACCACACGAAGGTGGTTCTCTACGCGCCACGGGCGTTCGGCGACATGTCCCGGTCGGAGAGAACCGAAGCCGTCTACCTCCATGCCGCGCTGCGCTTCGTGTCCGGAGAAGCGACAACAAACGCATCCTTGCGCGAACGCTTCGGCATTGCCGAACAGAACAGTGCACAGGCCTCGCGTCTCTTGGCCGATGCTGTGGATGCCGGTCTCATCGTGATCGAGGACCCCGCCGCAGGCAACCGGCTGCGGCGCTACCTCCCGTTCTGGGCGGTCGACGATTCTTGATGCTCATTTGATCCGGTGCTGGCGAATGTCGCTCCCGCCGCTCCCCCGGACCATCAAGTCGCCTCCTCACCGGGCGTTTCCGGGTCATCCGCGCAGGTGGATTACTTGACGGGTATTTGATGACGCGCGCCGCGCGACGAGACACCGAGCGGACGCGGCGCTCGCCTGAGCCTCACCCCCGTCCGGGGGTCGACGCGCCTGTCCGCGCGTCGCATTTGGGAGCGCTCCCACCTTCGAATAACCACCCTCCGACCGGGGATTTTCCGAGGCTGCCAGCTCGTTACCGAAATCCGTGTTGACACGCTCCGCGAACCCTGCGTATCGTGGCCCCCGATTCCGTGAGAGCGCTCCCACAGCATCCTCGTGAGAGCGCTCCCACAGATCGACCACCCATCCACGCACACAAAGGAGTGACCGTGAAGTTCTCACGCCGCACCACCGTCGCTGCGATCGCCGGCACCGCCTCCCTCGCCCTGGTCCTCACCGGGTGCGCCACGGACGGCGGCGAGCCCGGCGGCTCCAGCGACGAGCAGATCACGCTGACCATCACCACCTTCGGCACCATGGGCATCGACAGCCTCTACGCGCAGTACGAGGCCGAGCACCCGAACATCAAGATCGAGGCGACCAACCTCGCCGACGGTGGCACCGCCCGCGACGACGCGTACACGAAGATCGCGGCCGGCACCGGCCTCGCCGACGTCGTCGCGATCGAAGAGGGCTGGCTCTCGACCATCGCCGAGGTCTCGACCGCGTTCGAGGACCTCCGCGACTACGGCATCGAGGACCGCAAGAGCGACTGGCTCGACTGGAAGTACGCGCAGGGCACGGATGCCGACGGCCGCGTCTTCGGCGCCGGACTCGACATCGGACCCCAGGGCATCTGCTACCGCGGAGACCTGTTCGAGGCGGCCGGCCTGCCGAGCGACCGCGAGAGCGTCGCCGCGCTGCTCGACGGCGACTGGGCGCACTTCTTCCAGGTGGCCAAGGACTACAAGGACAAGACCGGCAAGGCCTTCTTCTCGAACCCCGCGTTCTTCTGGAACTCCTTCGTGAACCAGCAGAAGGAGGGCTACTACAAGGCCGACGGCACGACGCTCAACGTCAAGGACAACCAGGTTCTCAAGGACCAGCTGAACCTCGTCGTCGAGAACGCGAGCCTCGGCGCCGGAATCCCGGCCTGGCCGTCGGCCGAGGAGGCCGCGGGCGACAAGTTCGCGACCTACGTGTGCCCCTCGTGGATGCTCGGCGTCGTGAAGGGCTTCTACCCCGAGGGCACGACCGGCACCGGTTGGGACTTCGCCGACGTCCTCCCCGGCGGCGCAGCCAACTGGGGTGGTGCCTTCCTGGGTGTCTCCGCATCCTCGGAGCACAAGAAGGCCGCCGCCGACCTCGCGCTGTGGCTCGCCTCGCCCGAGCAGCAGGCTGCCGCCTTCCAGAAGGCCGGTCCGTTCCCGAGCACGCTCAAGGGCCAGGAGCTCGTGGCCGACGCCACCGACCCGTTCTTCAACGACGCGCCGATCGGCGAGCTCTTCGCGGGCCGCGCCCAGGGCGTCGTCGCGCAGGTGAAGGGCCCCGAGGACTCGGTCATCCAGGAGAAGGTCTTCGGAGCCGTCCTCGAGCAGGTCAACCAGGGTGAGATCACGGACGGCGCAGCCGCCTGGGATGCCGCCATGGAGCTGCTGGACCAGCTGGTCAAGTAACCCCGCCAGAACGAGCGGCCCCCGGGGGCACGACCTCCGGGGGCCGCTCGTCCACCCGCACCACACATCCGCATCACCCGCACCACGCACCAGATAGGCACCAGGATGAGCACCCTCGACGCGCGGAGACGCCCCGGCAGCGCCCTGACGTTCCGGCAGAAGCTGTCGAACTTCGACTACAAGGCCTCGCCGTACTTCTACATCTCGCCGTTCTTCATCCTGTTCGCCCTGCTCGGCATCTTCCCGATCGTGTACACGGTCAACGTCTCGCTCTACGACTGGGACCTGCTCAAGGGGCAGGGCGACTTCATCGGCCTCGACAACTACGGCACGACGCTGACCGATCCGATGTTCTGGAACGCCTTCGGCAACACCATCTCGATCTTCCTGCTCTCCGCCATCCCGCAGCTCGTCTTCGCCACCATCATCGCGGCGCTGCTCGATCAGGCCCTCAAGGCCAGCACCTTCTGGCGGATGAGCATCCTGCTCCCCTACATCGCCGCCCCCGTCGCGGTCGCGGTGATCTTCACCCAGATCTTCGACCAGTACGGCGGGCCCCTCACGGGCTTCATGGAGGCCATCGGCCTCGACCCGATCCGCTGGGGCTACGACGTGCTCCCCTCGCACATCGCGATCGCGAGCATGGTCAACTGGCGCTGGACCGGCTACAACGCCCTCATCCTGCTCGCAGCCATGCAGGCGATCCCGCGCGACGTCTACGAGTCCGCGGCGCTCGACGGGGCGGGCCGCATCCGGCGCTTCATCTCGATCACGATCCCGATGATCCGCCCCACGATGATCTTCGTCGTCATCACCGCGACCATCGGCGGTCTGCAGATCTTCACCGAGCCGAAGCTCTTCAGCGCCGGCGACGGCACCGCCTCCAACGGCGGCGCCAACCGCCAGTACCAGACGATCGTGCTCTATCTCTACGAGATGGCCTTCCCGCGCCGTGACTTCGGCCGGGCCGCCGCCACCGCCTGGATCCTCTTCGTCATCATCATCCTGGTCGGCCTGCTGAACTACGCGATCTCGCGCCTCATCGCCACCCAGGACATCAAGAAGGTCCGCGCGCCGCGCGCGGCCACGCAGCGCACGATCGGAGCACGCAGGTGAGCACCGCCGTCATCCACCCGCCTCTGAACGAGGAGCGGCGCGTCGAGCGCCAGGTCCGCCGCCGCAAGGCCAAGTTCTACGACAAGCCCGGATGGCTCACCTACGCCCTCCTGTCGGCCTTCTTCCTCGGCGCCGCCTTCCCGCTGTGGTGGTCGTTCGTCATGGGAAGCCGCGTGGCATCCGACATCAACTCGGTGCCGCCGGTCGTCATCCCGGGACCCAACTTCCTCGAGAACGCGATCCACGCCTTCCAGACCGTCGACTTCGCCAAGGCGCTGCTCAACAGCCTCATCATCTCGACGGTCGTGGCCGTCGCGGTCGTGTTCTTCTCGACGCTCGCCGGCTACGCGTTCGCGAAGCTGCGCTTCCGGGGGCGCGACGCCCTCATGGTCGCGGTCGTCGCGACCATGGCGATCCCGACACAGCTCGGCATCATCCCGCTGTTCATGCTCGTCGCCGAGTTCAAGCTCACCAACACGCTCGGGGCCGTCATCATCCCCGGCCTTGTGAGCGCCTTCGGCGTGTTCTTCATGCGGCAGTACCTCGTCGACGTCATCCCGGACGAGCTCATCGAGGCCGCGCGCATGGACGGCGCCTCGATGTGGGGCACGTTCTGGAACGTCGCCATCCCGTCGGCGCGCCCCGCCATGGCGGTGCTCGGCCTCTTCATCTTCATGGCCACCTGGACCGACTTCCTGTGGCCCCTGCTCGTGCTCGGCCCGAAGAACCCGACCGTGCAGACCGCGCTCTCGGCGCTCGCCGCATCCGGAGGACACGTGCCCGACTACTCGATGATCCTGGCCGGCGCCGTGATCTCGATCATCCCGCTGCTGCTGCTGTTCCTGCTCGCGGGCAAGCAGCTCATCGCGGGCATCATGTCCGGGGCGGTGAAGGGCTGATGGCGCTCGAGCTGCCCGCCGGGTTCACATGGCCGGCGGGGTTCATCTGGGGTGCCGCCACGGCATCCGCGCAGGTCGAGGGCGCCGCCCACGAGGACGGCAAGCTCGACTCGATCTGGGACCACTTCGCCCGCACACCCGGCAACGTCGCGCGCGGCGACACCCCCGAGGTCGCGGTCGACCACTACCACCGGATGCCCCAGGACGTGCAGCTCATGAAGAGCCTCGGCCTCGACTCCTACCGCTTCTCGGTGAGCTGGGCGCGCGTCAAGCCCGCCGACGGCCCGGTCAACCCGAAGGGGCTCGACTTCTACAGCCGCCTCGTCGACGAGCTGCTCGGCAACGGCATCCTGCCCTGGCTCACGCTCTACCACTGGGACCTCCCCCAGGCGGTCGAGGAGACGGGCGGATGGGCGAACCGCGACACCGCGCAGCGCTTCCTCGACTACGCGATCGCGGTGCACGAGGCGCTCGGCGACCGGGTCGATCACTGGACAACCTTCAACGAGCCGCTGTGCTCCTCGCTCATCGGCTACGCGGGCGGCGAGCACGCGCCCGGCCGTCAGGAGCCGGAGGCCGGGCTCGCGGCCCTGCACCACCAGCACCTCGCGCACGGCCTCGCCGTGCAGGAGCTGCGGGCGCGGGGGGCGCGGCAGCTGGGCATCACGCTCAACCTGACCAACGCCATCCCGAACGACCCGGGCGACCCCGTGGACATCGACGCGGCCCGCCGCCTCGACGCGCTGTGGAACCGCGCCTACCTCGAGCCGATCCTGCGCGGCGCCTACCCCGCCGACTTCCTCGAGGACGTCGCGGGGCACGGCTTCGACCGCATCGTGCGCGACGGCGACCTGGAGACCATCCACCAGCGGATCGACTTCCTCGGCGTGAACCACTACCACGACGACAACGTGTCCGGGCATCCGCTCCCCGCCGACCACCCGAAGGGGCTCTCCCCCACCGACAAGAAGACCTCGTCGTGGTTCGTCGGCTCCGAGTTCCTCACCTCGCCGAGCCGCGGGCTGCCGCAGACCGCGATGGGCTGGGAGATCAACCCCGACGGGCTGCGGCACCTGCTGGTGCGGCTCGGCCGCGAGTACCCCGAGCTCCCGCCGCTCTACGTGACCGAGAACGGCTCGGCGTGGGATGACGTGGTCACCCCCGACGGTCGGGTGCACGACGTGCAGCGGGTCGACTACCTCGAGCGCCACCTCGAGGCGGTCACGGCGGCGCTCGAGGAGGGGGCGGATGTGCGCGGCTACTTCGCGTGGTCGCTCATGGACAACTTCGAGTGGGCCTGGGGCTACGAGAAGCGCTTCGGCATCGTGCACGTGGACTACGAGACGCAGCGGCGCACGGTGAAGGACTCGGGTCTCGCCTACGCCGAGATCGCCGCGGATGCGCGAACAGCCGCGACGTAGGATGGACGGGCCGACCCCGAAGGACGACCGATGACCCCGGACCAGCACGGAAGCGCCCCGACACTGGAGCAGGTCGCGAAGGCGGCCGGGGTCTCCCGCTCCACGGTCTCGCGCGTCATCAACGACTCCCCGAAGGTCACGCCCGAGGCCCTCGCCGCCGTGCAGAAGGCCATCGACGAGCTCGGCTACGTGCCGAACCGTGCGGCCCGCATCCTGGCCAGCCGCCGCACGCAGTCGGTCGCGCTCGTCATCCCCGAGAACACGGCCAAGTTCTTCGCCGACCCCTACTTCGCGACCGTCATCCAGGGCATCGCGATGTACCTCTCCGACACCGACTACACGCTCAGCCTCGTGATCGCGGCCGAGAAGGACGGCGACAAGACCCGCCGCTACCTGCAGGCCGGCAACGTCGACGGGGCGCTCATCCTCTCGCACCACTCCGACGACCGCTCCTACACGCAGCTCGCCAAGTCGATCCCCGTCGTGTTCGGCGGGCGCCCGGTGAGCCAGGAGGGCTCGGATGCGTACTACGTCGACGTCGACAACGTCGCGGCCGCGCGCACCGTCACCCAGCGGCTGATCGACAAGGGGCGTCGGCGCATCGCCACGATCGCGGGACCGGCCGACATGTCCGCCGGCCTCGACCGCCTCGAGGGGTGGCGGCAGGCGCTCGACGCCGCAGGGCTCGAGACCGACCTCGTCGAGCACGGCGACTTCAGCCCGACCGGCGGCGAGGCGGCCATGCGGCGCTTGCTCGACCGGGGGGTCGCGCTCGACGGCATCTTCGCCGCGAGCTCGCTCATGGCGCAGGGCGCGCTCACCGTGCTGCGGGCGAACGGGCTGTCGGTGCCCGGCGACCTCGGCCTCGTGACCTTCGACAACGACTACGCGGCGCAGTCCTCCAACCCGCCGCTCACGACCATCGAGCAGCCCACCGTCGAGCAGGGGCGGCGGATGGTGGACGTGCTGCTGCACCTCATCGACGGCGGCACCGTGTCGCAGGTCACCATGATGCCGACGCGCGTGATCGAGCGCGGCTCGGAGTGAACGGCTAGCGTCGAGCCATGGTGGATCAGGTCGTCGACGTGCCGGACCGCAGCCGCTTCGTGCTCGAGCGCGACGGGCAGCCGATCGGCAAGGCGCTCTACACGCGCGAGCCCGGCGTCATCACCTTCACCCACACCGAGGTCGACCCCGCCATCCAGGAGCGCGGCCTCGGCTCGGTGCTCGTGCGCGCGGCCCTGGATGCGGTGGCCGCCGAGGAGGGCACGCGCGTCGTCGCGAGGTGCCCCTTCGTCGCCGCCTACATCGAGCGGCATCCGGACTACCAGCCGCTGCTCGCGTGAGGTGGCTGAGGAGCGGCGCAGCCGCGTCTCGAAGCCACACCCTCCGGGCAGGCACGAGCCTCAGCCGCTGACGGTCGTCCAGCCGCCGCCGAACTTCGGCTCGCGTCCGTCGCCGGACGAGGTGCCGGTGAGCCGCCGCCGGATCCACGGGCCGACGTGCTCGCGGTAGTACGCCATCCCGCGCAGCCGCTGCTGCTCGGGGATCTCGGGCAGGTCCCACCACGCCTCGGGTCGCCGCACCCCGAGCGCGTCGAGCACCCGGGCGGCCACCCGGTGGTGCCCGCGCGCGTTCATGTGCAGGCGGTCCTCCGACCAGAACCGCGGGGTGGCGAGCTCCGCATCCGGCCAGTTGTAGGCGCGGATCAGCTCGGGGCGGTCGGCGAGCCGCGCCTCCACGGCGACGGCGAGCAGGTCGCCGCGCCTCTTCATGACGCGGCCGCCCGGCAGCTGCCCGGTCGGGTCGGCGCCCGAGAGCAGGATGGGCGTCACCCCCTCCTCGTCGCAGCGGCGCACGACGTGCAGGAAGAGGTCGACGATGCGGTCGAGGTCGGCGCGCGGGCGCAGGATGTCGTTGCCGCCGCCGTTGAACGAGAGGTGCGTGGGCTTCAGAGCGAGCGCCGGCTCGAGCTGCTCGTCGACGATCGGGCCGATGAGCTTGCCCCGGATGGCGAGGTTGGCGTAGTCGACCGGCTCGCCGAGGCCCGCCGCCCACCCCTCGGCCACGAGGTCGGCCCAGCCGCGCACGCGCCCGTCCGGCAGCTCGTCGCCCACGCCCTCGGTGAAGGAGTCGCCGATGGCGACGTAGCGGATCTCGGACACCGCACCACCCTACGCCGCCCCTCCGGTCCCGCCACCCGAGGGGCCGCCCCTCCCGCTGGTCGAGTAGCTGGTCGCCGCAGGCGACCGCGTATCGAGACCCCGTTGTCACCACGGGCACGACTCACGCCCGTGCTGCCCCCACGCCACCCGCGTGCGGGGGATCTCGATACACCGCGCTCCGCGCGGCACTCGATCAACGGAAGGGGCACCCGCCACCGCGCAGCGCCTCCGCCCGCCCCACCCGCTGGTCGAGTAGCTGGTCGCCGCAGGCGACCGCGTATCGAGACCCCGTTGTCACCACGGGCACGACTCACGCCCGTGCTGCCCCCACGCCACCCGCGTGCGGGGGATCTCGATACACCGCGCTCCGCGCGGCACTCGATCAGCGGAAGGGGGCACTCGCCACCGCGCAGCACTCGATCAACGGGGTGGGGGGCACCCGCCCACCGCGCCGCACTGGACGGGCGGACGGGGCGCGCGGTCAGCGGCGCGGGAGCACGAGGGGGCGGCCGTCGCGCTCGAGGATGTCGACCTCGAGGCCGTAGACCTCCGCGACGAGCCCCGCGGTGAGCACCTCGGCCGGCGTGCCGATGGCGCGCATCCGTCCGTGCTCGAGCAGGGCGATGCGGTCGGCGTAGGCGCCCGCGAGCGAGAGGTCGTGCAGCACGACGACGACCGTGCGCCCCTCGCGGGCGAGCTCGCGCGCCAGCCGCAGCACGTCCTCCTGGTGCCGCAGGTCGAGGGCCGCCGTCGGCTCGTCGAGCAGCACGACCGGCGTCTCCTGTGCGAGCACGCGGGCGAGCGACACGCGCGCCCGCTCACCGCCCGACACCTCGGTGAAGCGCCGCCCCACGAGGTGCGCCACGTCGGTGCGCTCGAGCGCCGCGGCGATCGCGGGCTCGTCGAGCTCGCGCGCATCCGTCCGCGCCCACGGGCTGCGGCCCATCTCGACCACCTCGGCCACCCGGAACGGGAAGCTCACGGCGTTGTCCTGCGTCAGCACGGCCCGGATGCGGGCGAGCTCGAGCGGGTGCAGCGCGTCGACGGGGCGGCCGTCGACGAGCACGCGGCCGACATCCGGCAGCCGCTCCCCCGCGAGTGTGGACAGCAGGGTCGACTTGCCCGCGCCGTTCGGTCCGACGAGGGCGAGCAGCTGCCCCGCCGGCACCTCGAGGTCGACCTCCGAGACGGCGGCCCGCCCGCCGAGCAGCACCGTGACGTTCTCTGCCCGGATCACGCCCAGCCCCCCGAGGCCCGGCGCTGCCGCCAGAGCAGCACGAAGAAGAACGGCCCGCCGATGAGCGAGGTGAGCAGGCCGATCGGCAGCTCCGCGCCGTTCACGAGGGTGCGGGCGAGCAGGTCGGCGAGCACCACGAGCAGGGCGCCGCCGAAGGCGCTCGCCGTGAGCAGGGCCCGGTGCGAGGGCCCGAGGATCATCCGCATGAGGTGCGGCACGACGAGCCCGACGAACGAGATGATGCCGACGAACGCCACCGCGATGCCGGTGAGCAGGGCGACGAGCACGATCGAGACGAGCCGCAGCCGCTCCACGTCGATGCCGAGGTGGCGCGCGTTGCGCTCGCCGAGGGCCAGGATGTCGTACCGCCGCCCGAGGACGATCGCGATCGCCGTGCCCGCCACCGCGATCCCGATCACGAGCAGCGACTCGCGCCAGAGCGACCCCGAGAGCGAGCCGAGCTGCCAGAACACGATCTGCTCACGGCTGGCACTGCCCGCGAGGAAGAGCAGGAACGCGAGGCCCGCGCTCGCGAACGCGTTCACGGCGATGCCGGTGAGCAGCAGCGTCACGACCTCGGTGCGGCCGTTCGCGCGCGAGACGCCGTAGACGAGCAGGGTCGACCCGAGCCCGCCCGCGAAGGCGAGCACCGCGATCGTCCACTCGCCCCACGCGAGCACGCCGGTCACGATCGCGAGCGCCGCACCCAGCGCGGCACCCGAGGACACCCCGACCACGCCGGGCTCGGCGAGCGGGTTGCCGAAGATCGCCTGCATGACGGCGCCGGCCACCGCGAGCGCCGCACCGACCCCCATCGCCATCACGATGCGCGGGAAGCGGATGATCCACAGCGCGGCCTCCGCCGTGTCGTCGACCGGCGTCCACGGGTTCGGGATGCCGACGGCGCGCAGCAGCGAGCCGATCACCTCGGGCACGCTCACCCCGAACTGGCCGACGACCGCCGAGACGAGCACGGCCGCCACGAGCAGCGCCGCGAGCGCGACCCCCACGAGCGTGCGGCGCCGGGCGGGGTGGGCCCGGGCGCGGCCGACCCGGGCGCTCACGGAACCCGGTAGAGCCACTCGTCGGTGCCGAACTTCTCGGCCACGAGCTGCTCGGCCCGCGCATACTCCGCGGGCGTGATCTCGCCGTCGGTGAGGCCGTGCAGCGAACGGAACGTCTCGATCATCCGCTCGATGATCTCGCCGCGCGGCAGGCCCGTCTGGCTGCGCAGCGGGTCGACCCGCTTCTGGGCCGACTTGGTGCCCTTGTCGCTGAGCTTCTCGCGCCCGATGCGCAGCACCTGCACCATCTTCTCGGCGTCGATGTCGTACGACATGGTCACGTGGTGCAGCACCGCGCCGTCGGCGAGCCGCTTCTGTGCCGCGCCGCCGATCTTGCCGGACGGGCTCGCGATGTCGTTGAGCGGTTGATAGCTCGCGTCGATGCCGAGCGAGCGCAGCGCCTGCAGCACCCAGTCGTCGAGGTAGGCGTAGCTCTCGGCGAAGCTCATGCCCTGCACGAGCTCGGTGGGGGCGTAGAGCGAGTAGGTGATGATCGAGCCGGCCTCCATGAACATGGCGCCGCCGCCCGAGATGCGGCGCACGACCGGGATGCCGTATCGCGCCGCGTTCTCGGGGTCGACCTCGTTCGCCACCGACTGGAAGCTGCCGATCACGACCGCGGGCTCGTCCCACTCCCAGATGCGCAGCGTCGGCGTGCGGCGGCCGGCCGCGACCTCCTCCGCGAGCACCTGGTCGAGGGCGAGGTGGGTGACCGGCGGGAGGGACCCCGGATGCACGAGCTGCCACTCGTAGTCGCGCCAGCTCGTCGCCCGGTGCACGGCCCGGCGCACGGCGGTGGCGATGGCCTCGGGCGAGAAGCCGAGCATCACGGCGTCGTCGGGGAGGGCGCGCTGGATGGCGGCGGCGATCGCCCGGCCGTCGGCGTCTGCCGGCAGCCCGGTCAGCGCGGCGTCGATGAGCGGGAGCGCGTCGTCGGGCTCGAGGAAGAAGTCGCCCGAGAGCCGCACGTTCGCGAGCACGCCATCGGCGACGTCGAGATCGACCACGACGAGCTTGCCGCCCGGCACCTTGTACTCGCCATGCACGCGATCAGCCTACCCGCGGGGGGTTAGGTTCGCCTTACCGGGGTGGGTTTCGATACGGCGCTGCGCGCCTACTCAACCAGCGGGGTGGGCGCTGCGCGCCTACTCAACCAGCGGGGTGGGCACTGCGCGCCTACTCAACCAGCGGGGTGGGCACTGCGCAGCCGCGCCCCCGCTGATTGAGTAGCGGCGCAGCCGCGTATCGAAATCACCCCACCTGCGCGTCGAGCCACGCGATCACGTCGGCACGCACCTCGGCCTGGTTGGTCTCATTGAGCGTCTCGTGCCGCGCGCCGTCGTAGATCGTGACCTTCACATCCGACAACACCCCGCGGGTGCGGTAGGCGGCGGCGAGCTTGCGGATGCTCTTCGGCCCCCCGAGCGGGTCCTCCGAGCCGATCATGATGAGCATCGGCAGATCGCGGTTCAGCCTCTTCGGGGTGCCGAGCAGCCGCAGCGTGTCGGGCAGCCCGAAGAGCGCGAGAACCTTCGCGTCGAAGGTGAGCGGGTCGGCCGCGAACGCCGCCCACACGGCGGGGTCGCGCGACAGCCACTCGTGGCCCGTCGCATCCGGGCCCCGGTAGCGCGCGTTGAGGTCGCCGCCGTTCATGTCGAACAGGGTGCGGTAGGCGGTGGCCGAGAGGATGACGGCCTCGTAGCGCGCCGCATCCGCGCCGATCATCTTCTGTGCGAAGAGCGAGCCGAGGCTGTGGCCGAACAGGGCGAGCGGCAGCCCGGGGTTCTCGGCGCGGATGATGCCGGTCAGCTGTTCGACGGCCGCGATCGCCGCGCGCACCCCGCCGGGGCCGAGGGTGCCGAGCTTCGTGCGGTCGTCGCCCCACTGGCCGAGCCCGGTGGCGCCGTGTCCGCGGTGGTCGTCGGCGTAGACGGTGTAGCCGGATGCGGCGAGCGCCTGCGCGAACACCTCGTAGCGGGTCGCGTACTCGCCCACGCCGTGCAGCAGCTGCACGACGCCGCGGGGGGCGGATGCCGGCCACACGTAGTAGTGGATCGTCACCCCCTCGGCGTCGACGAAGGTGTGCTCGGTGCGGGTCACGTCGGTCATCTGGCCTCCTCGCCGATTGCAGCGTAGCCGGGCGACGCGCCGCAGACGGATTGCTAATAGGTCACATGTATGATCTAATGCGTTTCAGCCCCGCCGCCCGGCGGTTCTGTCGTCAATGACGTCGACCTTGAAAGGCACGCGAAATGTCACAGCAGCGCACCTTCTCGCGCATCACCCGAACCCTCGTCGCCGGATCCGCACTCGCCGGCATGGTCCTCCTCGCCGGCTGCACGGCCGAACCCGGCGGAGAGGTCAACTCCGAATACGGCTTCGCGACCGTCGAACAGGTCGCCGACAGCCCCATCACGATCTGGGTCGACGCGACCCGCCAGCCCGCCGTCGAGGCCTTCCAGAAGGCGCACCCCGACATCGAGGTCGAGCTCGTCGTCGACGACGGCTCCGCGGGCGCCTCCGGCACCTTCCAGACCAAGATCGGCCTCGCCGACCAGGCCGGCGAGGGCTGGCCGGACGTCGTGTTCTCGTCGCAGTCGAACGACGCCTCGTGGGCCTCGCGCGACAACAACGGCACGCAGGCCTTCGCCGCCCCGCTCAACAAGGGCTTCCTCGACCAGGAGTTCCTCGACGGCTTCACCGCCGGCGCGCTCGACCCCGCCACCGTCGACGGCACCGTGTACGGCCTCCGCAACGACCTCGCCCCCGTGCTGCTCTGGTACAACGCGGCGCTCTTCGAGGAGTTCGGCTACGACGTGCCGACCACGTGGGAGGAGTACGAGGCGCTCGGCGAGACCCTCGCGGCCGAGCACCCCGGATACTTCCTCGGCTCGGTGGGCGACTCCTTCGTCGGCCCCTACGTCTACTACTGGGCGGGTGAGGCGCCGATCTTCCAGGTCGACGGCCAGACCTTCAGCTCCGACCTCAGCGACCCCAACTCGGTCAAGGTCACCACGATGCTCGACAACATGGTCGCGAACGGTTCGCTCATCCAGTCGAGCCTCTTCAGCGCCGAGTTCGTCGCGCAGTCCGACAAGCTGCTCGCCCTGCCGGGTGCGGCCTGGTACGCGGGCGCCCTCTTCCAGAACCCCGACAGCATCGGCGCCGAGCCGGGCGAGTGGGGTGCGGCCGCGCCGCTCACCTGGTCGAACGGTGACGACGTCACCGGCAACATCGGCGGCGGCATGTGGTACGCCTCCAGCCACTCGGCCAACCTCGACGCGGTGAAGACCTTCCTCGAGTTCATCGTCTCGGATGAGGCGGTCGCCGGCACGGGCGGCCTCCCGGCCTACGACTCGGCCGCGCAGGCGTGGCTCGCCGGCCAGGCCGAGAGCGGCTTCTTCGCGGGCGACTTCGAGGGCGCCATCAGCACGGCGGCCGCCACGGTGTGGAGCGGATGGGGCTTCCCCAACTTCTCGCCCGAGACCGCCTACGCCAAGATCGTCGTCCCCGGCCTCGCCGAGGGCAAGACGATCGCCGAGCTCTCGGAGGCCTGGCAGACCGAGATGCAGAATGAGGCCCAGACCGTCGGCTACACGATCGGCTGACCCGGCATCCGTGCCACGTCAACGAGGAAGATGAACCCCATGAGCACCACCCCGTCCGCTGCCGTCCGCACCCGCGGGCGGCAGCGGGCCGGCGCCCGTTCGACGTCGGCCCGAGGCCCCGCCCGCATGGGTGTCATCTTCTCGAGCGGCTACACCCTCTTCCTGCTCGTCTTCGGCGTGGGGCCCGCGCTCTACGCGCTCTACCTCGCCTTCACGCGCAACGGCGGCTTCGTCGGCTTCGACAACTTCGTGCGCGTGTTCGCCGACTACCGGTTCCTGCCGGCCGTCGGCCACGTGGCGCTCTACATCCTCGTCTGGCTCGCGAGCCTCATCGTGCTCGTCGTGATGCTCGCCCTCATCGTGCACGCCATCCGGGTTCGCTGGATCTCGACGAGCGTGCGCTTCCTCTACTACATCCCCGGCGCCCTCGCCGGAGCCTCGAGCGTCATGCTCTGGCTGTTCGTGCTCGACCCCGCGGTGAGCCCCGTCTCCTTCCTGCTGCGCGCCCTCGGCAACGAGACCTTCGTGCAGACCGTGCAGGCCGACACCCTGCACATCGTGCTCGCGATCATCGCGTTCTGGACGGGTGCCGGCGGCTGGATCGTCATCATGTACGGCGCCCTCAACAACATCTCGACCGAGGTCATGGAGGCGGCCCGCATCGACGGCTCGGGCGCCCTCACGACGGCCTGGTACATCCAGATCCCGCTGCTGCGCAAGTGGATCTCGTACATGGCGATCCTGTCGCTCGCCGCCGGAACGCAGCTCTTCGTCGAGCCGCGCGTGCTCGCCCAGGCGAGCAAGGGCGTCGTCACCCAGGACTACTCGCTCAACCAGCTCGCGTTCCTCTTCGCCTTCCGCCAGAACGACTTCAACGGCTCGGCCGCGATCTCGATCGTGCTGCTCGTCGTCGCTCTGAGCCTCAGCATCTTCTTCGTCTTCCGGGGTGGTCTCTTTGAGCGCGATTGACATCGACACCGTGAACCAGAGCGACGCCCGCCGCGGTGCGGGACGCGCGGCACGTGCGCCGATGAGCCCGGCCCGGTGGATGGGGCGCGCGCTCGCCGCGCTCGTCGTGGTGGCCTTCGTGGCGTTCTTCATCGTGCCGATCATCTGGCTGCTGATCGCGCCCACGAAGGACGGCCGTCAGCTGCTGCTGGACCACCCCTTCTCGGTCGGCACCTTCGAGCAGCTCGCCGCCAACTGGGACAGCCTGATGACCTACCAGAACGGTCTCGTCTGGACGTGGCTCGGCAACTCGGCCCTCTACTCGCTCGTCGCACTCGTCATCACGCTCGTGATCAGCATCCCGGCCGGCTACGCGCTCGCCCTCACCGAGTTCCGCGGCCGCCGTCTGCTGCTCGCGGTGACGCTCATCGTCATGCTCATCCCGAACACGGCGCTCGTGCTGCCGATCTTCCTCGAGCTGAGCGCCGTGCGGCTGATCGGCTCCCCGCTCGCGGTGATCCTGCCGTTCTCGTTCTTCCCCTTCGGCGTCTACCTGACCTACATCTACTTCTCGACGACGATCTCCAAGAACCTGCTCGACGCCGCGCGGATCGACGGGGCGAGCGAGCTGCGCGTCTTCAGCCGGATCGCCCTGCCGCTGGCGACCCCGGTCGTCGCGCTCGTCGGCTTCTTCTCGTTCACCGGCAACTGGAACAACTACTTCCTGCCGTTCGTGACGGTGCCCGGCAAGCGGGCCCCGATCCAGGTGGGCCTCGCCGAGCTGCTGGCCAACGTGCCGCAGTTCAACCCCACGAACGCGGCCTCGACGACGATCGACCTGCCCGTGCTCGCCCTCGCGACCGTGCTGTCGGTCGCGCCCGTGCTCATCATCTTCCTGTTCTCGCAGCGGTTCCTCGTGACCGGCATGACGGCGGGCGGCACCAAGGAGTGACCCGCCGCTTCGGGATGATCTGCCGGCTCCGGCCCGAGAAGCGCGAGGAGTACCTCGAGCTGCACCGCAACGCCTGGCCGCAGGTCGAGGCGACGATCACGGCGTGCGGCATCCGCGACTTCACGATCTTCGTGCGCGGCGACGTGCTGGTCGGATACTTCGCCTACGTCGGGGAGGACTACGACGCGGACCAGGAGCTGATGGCCGCCGACCCCGTCACGCGCGAGTGGTGGGCGCGAACGGGGCCGTGCCAGGTGCCGTTCGACGGCGACGAGGAGCCGGGGCCCACGGGGTCATGGCAGGAGCTCAAGGAGATCTGGCACCTCGACTGAGCTCGGCGCCTCCGGCCCCGGCCGAGCGGCGAGGGATCAGTCGTCGACGGGCTTGTCGGTGGGCAGGCGGCGGCGCTGCCACGCCTCCGCGATGTGCACCTCCATGGCGCGGGCAGCCGCATCCGCGTCGCCCCGCTCGATCGCCTCGAGCACGGCACGGTGCTCCTGGAGCGTCAGCTGCAGCGCCTCGGGCCCCGGCGTGCCGTTGAACCGGCTGCTCTCGCGGGCGCGGGTGAAGAGGATGCGGGTGATGTTGGCCGCGAGCCGGTTGCCCGACTGCTCCATGACCGAGAGGTGGAAGTCGATGTCGGCCTGGCTGTAGGCCTCGATGTCGTGGATCGTCGCGATCATGTGGTCGAAGCGCTCCTGCAGCTCCGCGGTGCGGTCGTCGTTGCGACGCCCCGCGGCGGCCGCCGCCATCGATCCCTCGAGCGCCCCGCGCACGACCGCGAGCTCGTCGAGCACGCCCAGCGAGGCGTCGTTCTCGACGAGGGCGGACAGCACGACCGGGTCGAGCACGTTCCACTCGGAGGCCGGGTTGACGGTCGTGCCGCGGCCCTGGGCGACCGTGACGAGCCCCTTCTCCTCGACGCGCTTGACCGACTCGCGGATCACCGTGCGGCTCACCCCGAAGTTCTGGCTGAGCACACCCTCGGGCGGCAGCACCTCGCCCGGGACGACCTGCCCCGTCACGATGGCGGCCACGAGCTCCTGCACGACGGCGACGCCGAGGCGGGCGGGCGGGCGGGCGACGCGCGCGCCGAGCTGCGCGCCGACGGGCCCCGAGTTGCTCATCCGCCCAGTGTAGGTGCGAGCGTCAGCACCCCGTCGACGCGGCGCGGAACGGACGCGACCCCGTCGCGGAGCTCGTCCGGGAGCTCCGTCTGCGGGGCGTTCTGCCAGGCGAGTGGTCGCAGGAAGCGACGGATGGCGGTCATGCCGACGGAGGTGTGGAGCGTGTTGGTCGCGGGCCACGGGCCGCCGTGGTGCTGAGCCCACGACACCCGCACGCCGGTCGGGTATCCGTTGTAGACGATGCGGCCCACGCGGTCGCGCACGAGCTCGCCGAGCAGCGAGGTGGTCTCGGCCTCGTCGTCCTCGGCGTGGATCGTCGCGGTGAGCGAGTCGGGGATCACCTCGAGGGCCGCCGCGATCTCGTCCAGCCCCCGGTAGCGCACGAGCACGACGAGCGGCCCGAACGCCTCCTCGGCGATCTCGGCGGTCACCCGCTCGGCCTCGATCTCGAGCACGGCGGGCGAGGTGCCGAAGCCCGCCTCGGCGGCGGAGGGGGCGGCGAGCTCGCGGGCGCCCGCGGCGAGCAGCCCCGCGTGGATCGAGCCGAAGGCCTCGTGGATGCGCCGGTTGAGCAGGGGCTGGGGGGCGGCGGCGCGGGCCCGCTCGACGAGCGCCTCGACGAGCGCATCCCCCTCCGCGCCCGCCGGCAGGAAGGCGATCCCCGGCTTGGTGCACAGCTGCCCGGCCGAGCCCGACACCGAGGTGAAGAGGCCCTCCGCGATCGCGTCCGCGCGCGCCGCGACGGCGCCGCCCGTGACGACGAGCGGGTTGAGGCTCGACAGCTCCCCGTAGAACGGGATCGGGCGCTCGCGCCGCTCGATGATGTCGAGCAGGATGCGGCCCGTCGCGAGCGAGCCCGTGAAGCCCACCGCGGTGATGCGCGGGTCGGCGACGAGGGCGGCGCCCGCCGGCTGCCCGTAGACGATGCCGATGAGGCCCGCGGGGGCGCCGTAGGCGCGCGCCGCGTCGTCGAGCGCCGCGAACGACAGGCGCGAGGTGAGCGGATGCGAGCCGTGCGCCTTGAGCACGACGCTGTTGCCGCCCGCGAGCGCCGAGGCGGTGTCGCCGCCCGGCACCGAGAACGCGAACGGGAAGTTGCTCGAGCCGAACACCGCGACCGGTCCCAGCGGCACGAGCATGCGGCGGATGTCGGGGCCGGGCCCCATGGGGGTGGCGGCCGCGTGGTCGATCGTCGCCTCGAGGTAGGAGCCCTCCTCGACGGCGTCCGCGAACATCCGCAGCTGCACGGCGGAGCGGGTGAGCTCGCCGTCGAGGCGCGCCTCGCTGAGCCCCGTCTCGCCCTGCGCGGTCGCCACCAGCTCGCCCCGGCGGGCGTCGAGCCCGTCGGCGAGCGCGCGCAGCAGCCCCGCACGCCAGGCCCGCGGGCGGGTGCGCGCGGCGCGGAAGGCCGCGAGGGCCGCGGCGACGCGGTCGGCGACCTCGGCATCCGTCGTCGGGGCGATGCCCGTGTCGGTGGTCTGCCCGGTGCGCGGGTCGGTCGTGGTGAGCATCAGTTCTCTCCGTTCAGCAGTCCGCGGCGGGCGAGGTTGGCCACGAGCGCGCCCGTGCCGAAGGTCCACGGGGGTGCGTCGTTGCAGTGGGCGACCCGGTTGACGAGGGTGCCGAGCCGCGGCGAGGCGATGCGCACGACGTCGCCCACGTGGTGGGTGAAGCCGCGCCCCGGAACGCCGCGGTCCTCGCCGGGCGCGAACATCGTGCCGAGGTAGAGCACGAAGCCGTCGGGGTAGCGGTGGTGCCGCATCGCCTGGGCGACCAGCTCGGCGGGGTCGCGGCTGATCTGGGCGAGCGGCGAGGTGCCCTCGAGCACGAAGCCGTCCGCCCCCTCGACCCGCAGGGTGACGGTCTCCTGGCGCAGCTCGTCGAGGCCGAACCCGGCGCCGAACAGGCGGATGAAGGGGCCGACGGATGCGGAGGCGTTGTTGTCCTTCGCCTCGCCGAGCAGCAGCGCGGACCTTCCCTCGATGTCGCGCAGGTTGACGTCGTTGCCGAGCGTCGCGCCCACGATCTCGCCGCGCGAGGCGACGACCAGCACGACCTCGGGCTCGGGGTTGTTCCACTCCGAGTCCTCGCGCACGCCCACCAGGGCGCCGGTTCCCACGGTCGCCAGCACGGGCGCCTTGGTGAAGATCTCGGCGTCCGGTCCGATGCCGACCTCGAGGTACTGGCTCCACATGCCCTCGGCGATGAGCAGCTCCTTGAGGCGCATCGCGGCGGGGCTGCCGGGCACGAGCGTGCCGAGCTCGCCTCCGAGGTGGCCGAGGATGCGCTCGCGGATCGGGCCCGCGGCATCCGCCTCACCCCGGGCGCGCTCCTCGATGACGCGCTCGAGCATCGAGACGGGGAAGGTGACGCCCGCGGCCTTCACGACCTGCAGGTCGATCGGCGACAGCAGCCACGGGCGGGTGCCGTCGCGCGCGTCCTCGGGGGTGTTGGCGAGCAGCTCGTCGACCGTGCCGAGCACGGGGCCGTCGGCGGATGCGATCGCGGCGCCGGGGTCGGGGGTCTCGACGAGGTCGCGCATCGTCGCGAAGCGGGCCGAGACGTCGACGACCATCCCGTCGCGCACCGCGACGACCGAGGGTCCCTCGACGGCCGGGTCCCACACCCGGCCTGCGAGGATCGCCCCCGCGTCGGCGGGCAGGGCGGCCGCGGCCCCCTGCGTCCAGGTGCTGTCAGCGGCCATGGAACACCCCCTGGCGTTTCTCGGCGAACGCCGCGCGGCCCTCGGCGGCGTCCTCGGTGGCGAAGGTGATGCCCTGCATCTCCCTCTCGTACTGGATCGCGTCGCGCAGCGGCAGGTTGCCGGCGGCCGCGAGGTTGGCCTTGGCCGTCTGCGCCGCGATGGGCGGGCGTTCGGCGATCGTCGCGGCGAGCGAGCGCGCGCGCGGCAGCAGCTCCTCCGGCGCGAGCACCTCGCTCACGAGGCCCCAGGCGAGGGCGCGCTCGGCGTCGATCGCGTCGCCCGTGAGCAGCATGAGGGCGGCGTTGCTCGCCCCGATCGAGGCGGCCAGCATGGCCGACATGCCGCCCCCGCCGACCCAGCCGAGCTTGATCTCGGGGGCGGCGAAGCTCGCCGTGCGCGAGGCGAGGCGGATGTCGCAGATGAGCGCCGTCTCGAGGCCGCCGCCGAGCGCGTAGCCGTTGACGGCGGCGATGAGCGGCTTGCGCAGCTCGCGCAGGGCGTCGCAGTAGTCGCGGCGGTTGCGGAACTCCCACGGCGTCGCGTAGCGGTCGAGGGTCGTGATGTCGGAGCCCGCGCTGAAGGCACGCTCCCCCGCCCCCGTGAGCACGACGGCGCGCACCCGATCGGATGCGTTGAGGCTGTGCACGACGCGCTCGAGCGCATCCGACATCTCCTGGGTGACGGCGTTGAGCTTCTGTGGGCGGTTGAGCGTGAGCACGGCGACGTGCCCGTCGAGCTCGAGGGTCACCTCGTCGATGCCGGGCTGCACGATGTCGTCGGTCATCGCTGTCCTTCCGTGCGGGCGCGGGCGGCGTCGAACAGCTCGGCGACGCGTTCCCGCGCGGGTTCGGGTGCGATCCGTCCGGCGACGGCGTCGCGGATGACGGCCGAGGCGGCCGTCTGCACCGGGATGTAGCCGGCGAAGCGCGGGCGCACCCACGCCGCCTCGATCGTGGCGAGGGTGCCCGAGTAGAAGCCGCCGGATGCCGCATCCACCTCGCCGTCCTGCCACGCGCTGCGGGCGCTCGGCTGGCCCTCGTGGGCCGGGATGAAGCCGCGCTGGGCGGTGTCGGAGAGCAGCCACGCGATGTGCCCGAGCAGGGCGGGGGTCGGCGTCGAGCGGCGGGTGACGGCGATGCCGGTGCCGCCGAGGGTCGAGCCGATGCGGCCGTCGATCGTCGGCGGGGCGCCGAACGCGACGCGGGCCCCGCCCGTGCGGCGCGCGTAGGGCACGTAGCCGTAGACGAGCGGCACGTAGTCGATCCGGCCGGCGCTCATCGCCTCGAGCAGGCCGATGGGGTTGAGCACCGCGGCCTCGGCGGGTGCGCGCTCCGCGAGCTCGACGAGCAGGGCGAGCGCGGCATCCCACTCCGCCGCCGGAAGGAAGTCGGCATCCCGTGCGGGGTCCGCCCCCGCCGACACGGCGATCGAGCACAGGCTGAGGAACGCGTGCGGCCCCGCGAGGCTCGGGGCCACGCGGGCCGTGCGGGCCAGCTCGCGCACCTCGTCCCAGGTGCCGGGTGCGGTCGGCACGGTGCCGGGGCGCCGGGCCGAGACCTGGGTGGCGGCGTCGAGCGGCAGCGCCCACGGGCGTGCGTCGACGACGTAGGAGGCGAAGCTCGGCCCGACCGCCGCCTCAGCCCACCCCGCGAGCGCCTCGGCGGGGAAGAGCTCGTCGAGCGGCGTCAGGCAGTCGGCCGCGAGCGCGTCGCCGAGGTGCGGGTGGTCGAGCACGATGAGGTCGTAGCGCTCGGCGAGCTCGGTGATGGGGGTCGACTCGAAGCCCTCGAGCGGATGCGCGTCCCAGCTGAGCGTGTCGGGCCCGGTCGCCGAGAACTCCCGTGCGGCGGTCTCGAGCGCGAGCCGACCGCGGGGGTGGTCCCAGGTGAGTCCGCGGAACGCGGTCATGATGCCCCGGGCTCCGAGATGCTCGTCTCGGCGACGACCCCTGCGGCGAGCAGCTCGCCCACGCGCTCCTCGGGGAGGCCCAGCTCGGCCAGCACCTCGCGCGTGTGCTGCCCCGCGAGCGGCGCACCGCGGTCGACGCGCGCAGGGGTGGCCGAGAAGCGGTACGGGAAGCCGGGCGTGCGGATGCGACCCTCGGTCGGGTGCTCGTACTCGATGAAGGTGCCGTTGTGGGCGACCTGCGGGTCGTCGACGAGGTCCTGGTAGGAGTAGACGGGCCCCGCCCAGATGCCGGCCTCGAGCAGCGCCTCGATCCAGTGCTCGCGGGTGTTCGTGAGCAGCCGCGCGGCGGTCTTGGCGTAGAGCTCGTCGCGGCGCGTCCATCCGTCGACCTCGGGGTCCATCCCGGCGAAGGAGGGCTCGCCGATGACCCGGCCGAGCGTCTCGAGGTCGGCGAAGCCGAGGGCGAGGTAGTCGTCGGAGGTGGCGAAGACGCCGTACGGCGCGCGGATGTAGACGTGCGCGTTCGGCTCGGCGCCGCGCTCCTGCGGTACGCCGCCCACCGTGAAGACCGAGAGCTCCTGCATCTGCAGGGTCGTGAGGGCGTCGAGCATGTTGACGGTCACGAGCTGGCCCTCGCCCGTGCGCTCACGGTGGAGGAGGGCCGCGAGCACGGCCTCGAACGCGGTCGAGGCCGTGACGGCGTCGGCGAGGTACTGTCCCGCGGGCGTGGGCGGCTCGCCGCGGCGGCCGGCCGAGAGCATCGCACCCGACATCGCCTGCAGCAGCAGGTCCTGCCCGGGACGGTTCACGTAGGGTCCCGTCTCGCCGTAGCCCGAGATCGAGACGTAGACGAGGCGCGGGTTGATCTCGCGCAGCGTCTCGTAGTCGAGCCCGAGCCGCGCGGCCACCCCCGGCCGGTAGTTCTGCAGGAAGACGTCGGCCTCCGCCACGAGCTCGCGGATGATCTCGCGCCCCGCGTCGGACTTGAGGTCGATCGCGAGCGAGCGCTTGTTGCGGTTGAGCGAGAGGAAGGAGACGTTGATGCGGTTGCCGGTCGCGCCCCCCGCGGCGGCGAAACGCTGCCACTCGCCCTGCGGCGGCTCGATCTTGACGACATCCGCGCCGAGGTCGCCGAGCCGCTGGGCGGCGAAGGGGCCCGCCATCGCGATCGAGCAGTCCAGCACGCGGTAGCCCGAGAGCACCCCGGATGTCGTGGTCACGCCGCTTCCTTCCTCAGTCATGGACGCGCACCTCGGCGCCGCCCGCCGCGGACGAGCGCAGCAGGGCCTCGATCAGCTCGACGCTGCGCGCGGCGACGTCGGGCCCGGAGTTGTTCTCGGTGCTCGCGCCCGTCACGAGCTCGATGAAGCGGGCGGGCGGCACGAGGCACTCGTATTCGCCCTCGCCCGGCTCGACCGCGACCTCCTCGCGGCGGCCGTCGTAGCGGCTGAGCGTCACCCGCTCGCGCTCGACGTCGAGCATGAGCACGCCCTCGGTGCCGAAGAGGCGCACGTCGACCTGGTACTTGTCGCCGTCGGCGAGGGTCGCCGCGCCCGAGAAGGTGCCGAGGGCGCCGTTGTCGAAGGTCACGACGGCGGCGTCGAACAGGTCGACCACCGAGCCGGCGTTCGCCACCCGTCCGGCGACGGTCGCGGCGCGCAGGCCCGTGAGCCAGAACAGCAGCGCGGATGAGTGGGTCACCTGGCCGTGCGCGTAGCCGCCGCCCTTCTCGGGGCTCGACCACGTGCTCGCCTGCGGGGCGGTCGCGGTCGACGAGTCCCAGCGCTCGAGCATGTGGGTGGGGTCGCCGCCGAAGAGCCCGCGCGTGGGGGACGCCATGTGGGTGAGCGCGTACTGGACCTCGCCGATGCCGCCGGCGTCCAGCATCCGCTTCGCCGCGACCGTGAAGGGCTTGTAGTTCCAGCCGTAGGGCACGAGCAGCTGGCGCCCCGCGCGCTCGGCGCGCGCCGCGAGGTCCCAGGCCTGCTCGGCGCGCAGGGTCATCGGCTTCTCGCACAGCACGTGCAGTCCGCGGTCGAGGGCCCGGGCGGCGACGTCGTAGTGCAGGTCGTGGGGCGTCGTGATGACGACGGCGTCGAGCCCGGCATCCAGCAGCTCGTCGACCGACTCGGTCGCGAAGCCGAAGCCGAACCGGTCGCGCACGGACGTCAGGTCGCCGAGCCCGCACACCCCGACCAGCTCGACGTCGTCGCGCGCGGCGAAGATCGGGAAGTGGTTGCTCGTGGCCCACCAGCCGGCGCCGACCGCGCCGAGCCGCACGCGGCTCACGCCCGGCTCCAGACGCGCAGCCCGTCGCGGGTGCCGACGCGAGCCCGACCGCTCTCGACGAGGCGTTCGAGGTTGCCGGTCACCGGGAAGATCAGGTACTCGGCCGCGCTCGCATCCCAGGGGCCCACCCGTGACGCGATCGCGCGGATGAGTTCGAGCGTCGTGCGCGGCTCCCCCGCCTCGGCGAGCGCCTCGAGCAGGGCCGTGTCGAGCACGGCGACGTAGTCGGCCGACTCGTCGAGGAAGGCCGCGACCCCGTCGCCCTCGTACACCGGGTAGTGGGCGGTGAGCAGCAGCTCGGCGTCGTAGCCGCGGAACTGCGCGATCGTGGCGAGGTAGGGGTCGACGTCGCGGTAGGTGGGTGGGAACGCCGGGCGGCCGTCCGCGTAGGGCACCGTCGCGCCGAGCGTCGCGTCGCCGATCACGAGCGCCGCGTTGGCCTCGTCCCAGAGGGCGAGGTGGCCGGGGCTGTGGCCGGGGGCGTGCAGCACGCGGATGATGCGCCCGGCCCCGAGGTCGAACTCCTCGCCGCCGTGCAGCTCGCGCGCGACCGAGGCGAGGCGCGTGACCTCGCGGATGTGGGCGGTGAGCTCGGGCGGGTCCTCGAAGCCGTCCGCCTCGACGAACTCCCCGTAGCGGCCCGCGATGAGCAGCTCGAGGTCCTCGGTCATGGGCACGTCGGCCGCGCCCGCGAGCAGCTCCACGTGGGGCGCCGCCTCGAGCAGGGCGGCGCTGCCGCCCGTGTGGTCCCAGTCGCAGTGCGAGGTGATCGCCCAGCGCAGCCGCTCCAGGCCGAAGCCGATGCTCTCGAGGTACGGCAGCAGGGTGCCGCCGATGCTCTCGTCCATGCCGGTGTCGAACAGCAGGGCGCCATCCGGCCCCTCGAGCAGGTAGAGGGCGACGACGCGCTCGCCGAGCGGCGCGGGGATGCGGTGCAGACCGGGACGGATCTCCATGTCAGATCAGGGGCTCCTCTGCCACGAGCAGGAGGCCCGCCCGGTGCGAGCGCACGTGCGGGCCGGGCGCCGCGGGCGCGGGCCCCGTGGCGGCACGGTTCGCGATCGCCTGCTCGTCGACGCGGATGCCTGCGCCCGGTTCGTCTCCGAGCACGATGCCGCCGTCGGCGATCTCCTGGTCGAGCGTCACGCCGTACGGGGTGCCGAGGTCCTGCACCTCGGCCGTGAGATGGTTGGGCACCGCCGCGGCCGCGTGGGCGACGGCGCCGTTGGCGCTCAGGCCGACGGGGCTCACGGGCAGGTCGCGGCTGTGCGCCGCCGCGGCGACGCGCAGGAAGTGGGTGACGCCCCACACGGCGCCGACCTGCACGATGTCCATGGCTCCCGCCTCGAACATCGTGCGGTACTGCTCGAGCCCCGTGAGGTTCTCGCCCGTCGCGACGGCGGCGCGCACCGAGCCCGAGAGGCGGGCGTGGCCGACGGCATCCCAGCGGCGCAGCGGCTCCTCGATCCAGGTGAGGTCGTGGTGCTCTTCGATCGCGCGCACGTGCCGCGCGGCCTGCTTGAGGTTCCACGACTCGTTCGCGTCGAGCATGAGCGCGGGCTTGCGGGTGTTGGCCGAGAGCTCGGCCTCGAGGATGCCGAGGCGGTGCACGTCGGCGTCGACGTCGCGGCCGCCCTTGAGCTTGCCGCTCGTGTAGCCGCGCTCGGCGAGCGAGCTGTAGAACGCGGCGAGCTGCTCGTCGTCGAGGGCGATGTCGAGCCCGGATGCGTAGCCCGGCACGTGGCGGTCGCGCGCGCCGAGGAGGCGCCACAGCGGTTCTCCCGCGATCTTCGCCTTGAGGTCCCAGAGCGCGCTGTCGAGGGTTCCGATGCCGCCGAAGGTCGCGCCCCCGTGACCGGTCTTGAAGACGCGCGCGAGCATCCGGTCGTAGAGCGCGGTGACGGCGCGCGGGTCCTCGCCTTCGATCGCCGGGAAGAGGCGCTCGATGTCGTGTGCGGAGCCGGTCGCGGCGCCCGAGATGCCCTCATCGGTGTCGATGATGACGATCGGCACCTCGGTGATGCCCGAGGTGAAGACGCCGTTGGCGTCGCCGATCGGACGACCCCAGTCGTGGTGGCTGCTGAGGCAGCGGTAGCCCGTGATCTTCATCATCGCCCTTGACTTCTCGTGCGCGAAGCCGCGCTGAAACAGCATACATCACATGTTCGCTCGAGCGGGAGTGTCATCGCGCCACCGGATCGCCGCCGACGTCGAGCAGACCGAGGTCGCGCCGATGCGGAAAGCCCTCCCAGTCGCCCGCGCTCAGGCACGCGAACGCCCCGACGCGCGACGCCGTGCGCAGACGCGCCTCGGGGGCGGCATCCGCGAGCAGCTCGGCGAGATAGCCCGCCACGAACGCGTCGCCCGCGCCCACCGTGTCGACGGGCGAGATCGGGACGGCGGGAGCCGCGAAGGCGGCACCGTCGATCCACGCCGCGCAGCCCTCCGCGCCGAGCTTCACGACCACCTGGGTCGGCCCGTCCGCCGCGATCGCGCGCGCCAGCTCCCCGGGGCCGCCGCTCTGCCCCGTCAGCATCCGGGCCTCGTCGAGCCCCGCGAACACGACCGTGGCCCGCGCCGCGAGCGCGCGGTACCGCTCCGCCGCCGACGCGGGGTCGGCGAGGGCGGAGCGGTGGTTGACGTCGAACGAGACCGGGATGCCCGCCGCACGCGCGAGCTCGATCGCGCGGTCGACCGCGGCAGCAGCGGATGCCGAGAGCAGCGGGGTGATGCCCGTCACGTGCACGAGGTCGGCGGCTGCGACCAACTCCTCCGTCACGTCCTCGGGGGCGAGCCGCGACCCCGCGCTGCCGGCCCGGAGGTACTCGACCCGCGTCGCGCCCGGGATCGGCCGCGACTTCACCATGAGACCCGTCGGCGCGGTGGCGTCGACGCGTACCGCGGCCGTCACACCCTCCGCGCGCAGCTCGCGCACGATCCGGCGCCCCGCGGAGTCCTCGCCCACCCGACCCAGCCAGGTCGCGGCGACGCCGAGGCGGGCGAGCCCGATCGCGACATTCGACTCCGCGCCCCCGAAACCGGCACGGAAGCCCGCGACGCGCTCGGCCGGGCCCGGCTCCTCGGCGGTGAAGAGCCCCATCGTCTCGCCGAGGGTCAGCACCCCGCTCACGGTCGTCCGATCCGCGCGGCCTCCGCGGCGAGGCGCTCGATGAGACCGAAGTCGCCGTCCGCGACGGCGGCGCGCGGCGCCATCCAGCTGCCGCTCACGGCGGGCACCGAGGGATGCGCGAGGTACTCGGCGGCGGATGCGGCGGTCACGCCGCCGCTCGGCACGAACCCCATGCGCGGGAACGGCCCGGCGAGCGCCGCGATCGTGCCGAGCCCGCCCAGGCGGTCGGCGGGGAAGAACTTGACGGCGTCGAGGCCCGCCCGCACGGCGCGCTGCACCTCGCTCGCGGTCGCGACGCCTGGCAGCACGCCGATGCCCGCCGCGCGCGTCGCCTCGACGAGCTCGTCGTCGTAGCCGGGGCTCACCACGAAGCGCGCACCGGCGGCCAGCACGGCGTCGAGCTGCGCGCGGTCGAGCACCGTGCCCGCGCCGACCGTGAAGTCGGGCACCTCGGCCATCGCGCGGATCGCGTCGAGCGCCGCCGGGGTGCGCAGCGTGACCTCGGCGCATCCGATGCCCCCCGCGGCGAGTGCGCGGGCCAGCCCCGCCGCGCGGGCGGGGTCGTCGAGCACGACCACGGGCACGATGGGGTGCCCGGCGAGCGCTCCGAGCGTCATCGGCCGAGCCATCCGCCGTCGACCGGCAGCACGACGCCCGAGACGTAGTCGGATGCCGGCGAGGCGAGGAACACGGTCGCGCCCGCGAGGTCGTCGGGTCGGCCCCAGCGCCCCGCGGGGATGCGGTCGAGGATCGCCGCGGAGCGCGCGGGGTCGTCCTGCAGCGCCTGCGTGTTGTCGGTCGCGATGTAGCCGGGCGCGATCGCGTTGACGGTGACGCCGTGCGCGCTCCACTCGTTGGCGAGAGCCTTCGTGAGCCCCGCGATGCCGGACTTCGCGGCGGCGTAGCCGGGCACGTTGATGCCGCCCTGGAAGCTCAGCAGCGAGGCGGTGAAGATGATCTTGCCGGCGCCCCGCTCCCGCATCCCGCGGCCGAGCGCCTGGGCGAGCACGAACTGGCTCGACAGGTTGACGGCGAGCACCTCGTCCCACCACTCGAGCGGATGCTCGGCGGCCGGCGCCCGGCGGATCGTGCCCGCGTTGTTGACGAGGATGTCGACCCGCTCGCCGGCGAGCCGCTCGCCCAGCTGCGTGACCGCCGCGCGGTCGCCGAGGTCGCAGCGCACGGCCTCGAAGCTGCGGCCGAGCGCCGTGACGGCCTGCTCGGTCGCGCCGCCGGGCTCGATCGACGCGCTCACGCCGACGATGTCGGCACCCGCCGCGGCGAGCGCCTCGGCCATGGCCCGACCGATGCCGCGGCTCGCGCCCGTGACGACGGCGCGGCGGCCGCTGAGGTCGAAGAGGCCGCTCATGCCTCGCCCCCGACCTCGACGAGGATCTTGAGCGCGCGGCCGGCCTCGAGGTCGGCGAAGGCCTCCCGGGTGCGCTCGAGCGGCACGACGTCGCCGATCACGGTCACGGTGGGCACGACGCCGTCGTGCAGCAGCTCGACGGCCGTCTCGAAGTCGGCGCGCTGGTAGACGCGGGTGCCCAGGATGCGCAGCTCGCGCCAGAAGACGCGCTGGAGGTCGACCTCGCGCGGGGTGGGGTGGATCGCGACGATCACGATCGTGCCGCGCACCTTCGCGAGCGAGGTCGCGCCGAGGACGGCGGGGGCCGCCCCCGACACCTCGAACACGACATCCGCGCCCGCGCCGCCCGTCCACTGCTCGACGTGCGCGAGCTGGTCGTCCGCCCGCGGGTCGAGGGTCGCGAAGCCGAGCGCGGCGATCCGCTCCCGGCGCGCGGCCTCCGGCTCGATCACGAGCACCTCGGCGCCCGCGTGCCGGGCGACCGTGGCGATGAGCACCCCGATGGGGCCGCCGCCGATGACGACCGCGCGGTCGCCCGCCGCGAGCTCGGAGCGTCGCACGTCGTGCACGGCCACCGCGAGGGGTTCGGCGAGTGCCGCCGTGCGCAGCGGGAGGTCGGCGGGCAGGCGCACGAGCAGCTCGGCGCGCACGTTCCAGAGCTCCTGCAGCGCGCCGGGCGAGTCGATGCCGACGAAGTTCAGGTTCTGGCAGATGTGCGCGTTGCCCGCGCGGCACGCGGGGCAGCTGCCGTCCCACTCGAGCGGCATGACGGTGACGGCGTCGCCCACGGCCCAGCCCTCCACATCCGCGCCGAGCGCCTCGATCGTTCCGCTCATCTCGTGACCGAAGACGAGCGGCGTCGTGACGCGCGCGTCCATCGAGCCGTGCAGGATGTGGATGTCGGTGCCGCAGAGTCCGTTGTAGGCGACCCGGATGCGGACCTCGCCCGCGGCGGGGGCGGCCGGTTCGGCCTCGCGGATGGCGATCTCGGCGTTGCCGATGTACGACGCTGTACGCATGGTTCTCCTGAGAAGGTGTGATGTAATATGAATTGTAGTCTCGACGAGGAGGGAACGCCATCCGTACCCGCACACTCGCGCGCGGCGTCGCGCTGACCGAGGTCGGGCTGGGGGTCGCCCAGTTCGGCAACCTCAACCGCGAGACCACCGACGAGGAGTCCATCGCCGCGGTCGACGCGGCGTGGGACGCCGGCATCCGCTACTTCGACACCGCCCCGCACTACGGCCTCGGGCTCTCGGAGCGCCGCCTCGGGGCCGCGCTCGCCGGGCGCCCGCGCGAGGACTACGTGATCTCGACCAAGGTCGGCCGCGCCCTCGTGCCCACCCCCGAGCGCGCGCACGAGAGCGACGGCCACGGCTTCCAGGTGCCCGCCACGCACCGCCGGGAGTGGGACTTCACGCGCGACGGCATCCTGCGCTCCCTCGAGCAGAGCCTCGACCGCCTCGGGCTCGACCGGGTCGACATCGTCTACCTGCACGACCCCGACCACCACGGCGAGCAGGCCATGACCGAGGGCGTCGACACCCTCGTCGAACTGCGCGAGCAGGGCGTCGTGCGCGCGATCGGTGCGGGCATGAACCAGACCGAGATGCTCACCGAGTTCGTTCGCCGCTGCGACATCGACGTGATCATGCTCGCCAACCGCTACACGCTGCTCGAACAGGGCGCCCTCGACGAGCTGCTTCCGCTCGCCCACGAGCGCGGCGTCGGCGTCGTCGCGGCCGCCGTCTACAACTCCGGGCTACTCAGCCGCGCGGTCGTGCCGAGCGACGCGAACTTCGACTACCTCCCCGCGCCCGGCGAGCTCATCGCCGCCGCACGCGCGATCGCGGCCATCTGCGAGCGGCACGGCGTGACGCTGCCCGACGCCGCCGTGCAGTACCCCCTGCGGCACCCCGCCGTCGTGAGCGTCGTGCTCGGCACCCGCACCGCGGAGCAGGCCCGCGAGGGCGCACGGCGCGCGAGCACCCCCATCCCCGAGGAGCTGTGGCGCGACCTCGCCGCAGCCGGCTACCTGCGAGGCGAGTCATGATCATCGACGCCCACCTGCACATCTGGGACCCGACGCGCGCCGACTACCCCTGGTTCGGCCCGTGGATGGGCGACCTCGAGCGCCCGATCGGCTTCCCCGAGATCGCCCCGCAGCTCGCCGCGCGCGGGATCGGCGGCGCCGTGCTCGTGCAGGCCGCCGACGACGCGCGCGACACCCGGAACATGCTCGAGGCCGCCGACGCCGAGGCGTGCGTGCTCGGGGTCGTCGCCTACAGCCCGCTCGACGACGCGGTGCGCCTCGCCGCCGACCTCGAGAGCTACGCCGCCGACCCGCGCGTGGTCGGCATCCGCAACCTCATCCACGAGCACGACCGCGCGTGGCTCGACCGGCCCGAGATCGAGACGGGCCTCGCCCTGCTCGCCCGGGCGCAGATGCCGCTCGACTTCCCCGTCAACGACCCCGCGGCCCTCCGCCAGCTCGCGGGTATCGCCCGACGGCACCCCGAGCTGCCGCTCGTGCTCGACCACCTCGGCCACCCGCCGATCGGCCTGCCGCCGGCGGCGCACGAGGAATGGCGTGAGCTCGTGGCGGCGTGCGCCGCGGCACCCAACGTCACGGCGAAGCTGTCGGGGCTGTACTCCGCGACGGGCGATCTCGCCGCGTGGACGACCGACGGCATCCGGCCCTTCGTCGACGACGCCCTCGACCTCTTCGGCCCCGACCGCCTCATCTACGGCGGCGACTGGCCGATCTCGGAACTCGCGGGCGGCTACCCGCGCACCTGGGCGGCCGTCGGCGAGCTGCTCGAACCGCTCAGCCCCGCCGAACGCGAGGCGATCCTCGGCGGCACCGCGACCCGCGTCTACGCCCTCCCCACCCCCACGACTGGAGCATCATGACCTTCGCCCGCCTCGGACCCCTCGGCGCCGAGATCCCCGTCCTGCTCGACGGCGACGCCGCCTACGACCTGCGCAGCCTCACGCCCGAGCTCGACGGGGCCTTCCTCGCCGACGAGGGCCTCGCCCGCGCCCGCGCCGCGCACGCCGCGGGCGAGCTGGCGCTGCTCGAGGGCGCCGAACGGATGCGACGGGGCGCCCCCATCGCGCGGCCCGGCAAGGTCGTCTGCATCGGCCTCAACTACCGCGACCACGCCGCCGAGACCGGTGCCGCGCTGCCGGCGGAGCCCGTCGTGTTCATGAAGGACCCGTCCACGGTGATCGGGCCCGACGACACCGTGCTCGTGCCGCGCGGCTCGACCAAGACCGACTGGGAGGTCGAGCTCGGCGTCGTGATCGGCCGCACGGCCCGCTACCTCGCCTCCCCCGACGAGGCGCTCGCCCACGTCGCCGGCTACGCCGTCTCGCACGACGTGTCGGAGCGCGAGTTCCAGCTCGAGCGCGGCGGCCAGTGGGACAAGGGCAAGAGCTGCGAGACCTTCAACCCGCTCGGCCCCTGGCTCGTGCCGGCCGCCGACATCGCCGACGTGCAGGCGCTCGGGCTGCGGCTGTGGGTCAACGGCGAGGTACGCCAGGACGGCACGACCGCCGAGATGCTCTTCTCGGTCGCGCACGTCGTCTGGTACCTGAGCCAGTTCATGGTGCTGCAGCCGGGCGACCTCATCAACACGGGCACGCCCGCCGGGGTGGCCCTCGGCGGCGGCGCGCCCTACCTCGCGGCCGGCGACGTCGTCGAGCTCGAGATCGACGGCCTCGGCCGCGCTCGCCAGCAGGTGGCGCAGGCATGAGCGGCGAGTTCGACGGCCTCGTCGCCGTCGTCACGGGCGGCTCCGCGGGCATCGGGCGCGCGACCGCCGAGGAGCTCGCCCGGCGGGGTGCCCGGGTGGCCGTGCTCGACATCGACACGAGCAGCGTGAGCGCACCGCTCCGCGGCTTCACGGCCGACGTCACCGACCGCGCCTCCGTCGTCGCGGCCGTGGATGCGGCGGCGGCCGAACTCGGCGGCATCGACATCCTGGTGAACAACGCGGGCATCAGCGCCGTGGGCACGGTCGAGGAGAACGACGACGAGGCCTGGGCGCGCGTGCTCGACGTCAACGTGACGGGGATGGCGCGGGTCAGCGCCGCAGCGCTCCCGCACCTGCGGGCCTCCGCGCACGCCTCCATCGTGAACGTGTGCTCGATCGCCGCCCTCAACGGGCTGCCGCAGCGGGCGCTCTACTCGGCGTCGAAGGCGGCCGTGCTGGGCCTCACCTTCGCGATGGCGACCGACCACGTCGACGAGGGCATCCGGGTCAACTGCGTGCGCCCCGCGACCGTGGCCACGCCGTTCGTCGACCGGATGCTGAGCGGCTTCGCCGATCCCGTCGCCGAGCGCGCCGCCCTCGACGCACGCCAGGCGACGGGCCGCATGGTCACCCCCCAGGAGGTGGCCGACGCGATCGCCTACCTCGCCTCCCCGCGCTCGGGCTCGACCACGGGATCCGCTCTCGACGTCGACGGCGGGGTCACCCACCTGCGCGTGCGTCGCTGAGCCGCCGCGCTGGGCCGTCGCGCCCAGCCGTCGCGCTTCAGCCGGCTACGGCTGCGGATGCCGCGCGTCGTAGTGCCGGAACGTCGCCTGCGCCCGCACGAGCACGGCGATGATCGCGACGATCGCGACGCCGCCCGCGAGGGGCGGCAGCCACAGGGTGCCCAGCACCGCCAGGCCTCCCGCGACGAGGTCGCCGAGCCGCGGACCGCCCGTGACCACGACGGTGAAGATGCCCTGCAGGCGGCCGCGCATCTCATCCGGGGCGGCGGTCAGCAGCATTGTGCCGCGGAAGATCGCGCTCACCTCATCGGCGGCGCCCGTGCCGACGAGGGCGAGGGAGGCGAGCAGCAGCAGCGGCAGGTTCACCTGGTCCCATTCCGCGCCGACCGGGCCGAACCATCCGCTCGCCGCGACCGCGACCACCACCCCGAACAGCGCCGTGAACGCGCCGAAGATCATGATCGCGCGGCCGATCGCGACCCCGTAGCGGCGCACGTGCGCGACCGGCCCGCTGAACAGGCTCGTGAGGAAGGTGCCGATCGCGGTCGCCGCCGTGAGCACGCCGACCGTCACGGCACCGCCGCCGAGCACCGCCGCGCCGATCGCCGGGAACAGCACGTAGGGGCGGCCGAGGCTCATCGCCACGATGTCGACGATGAAGCTCATCCGGATGTTGGGGGCCGACCCGAGGAATCGCACGCCGTCGCGCAGCGACTCCCAGCCGGGACGCGCGGCGGCCCCCAGCGGCAGCAGCTTCGGCAGCGTGACCACGCCGAGGAAGCCGAAGGTGAACAGCACCGCGTCGACCGCGAAGGTCAGCGGGAAGCCGATCGCGGCGACGAGCACCCCGGCGAGCGCGGGCCCGACCGTCATCTGCAGGCCGTACGCCATGCCGTTGAGGGCGTTCGCGCGCGCGACCGCGTCCTCCGGCACGATGCGCGGCACGACGGCGCTGCGGGTCGCGTTCGAGATGGTCGCGGCGACCGAGTTGAGGGTCGTCAGCACGTAGAGCGGCCAGACGGGCGGCCGCCCGCCCGCGAGACCGTCGATCGCCGAGAGCACGACGATGCCGATGATGGCGAGCCACGCGACGACGCTCGAGAGGATGAGCACCCGCCGTCGGTCGAAGGCGTCGGCGAGCATGCCGCCCCACAGCCCCGCGACGATCATCGGCACGAGCGAGATGCCGCCGACGAGCGCGACCGCGAAGGTGTCGCCCGTGAGGTCGAAGACGAACAGGCCGACCGCGACGGTCGTCACCCAGAATCCGACGCCCGACACGGCGGAGCCGAGGAAGAACCGCGCGAAGGCCGGATACTCGCGCAGCGGGCTGAGGTCGACGAAGCGACGGCGGCGTGGGAGCTCGATGCTCTCGCTGGGGATCTGCGCGTCGCTCATGACCGGCTCACATTACCCGGCGGGGACCGGGCGGCGCCTGGCAGAGAAACGACCCGCCGGAGGGGGGTCGGGCGGGCCGTCTCGGGAGCGTGGGGCTCCGGGGGATCTCCCGCGGCGGCGACCACCACAGCGCCGCCGCGGGAATGCACTCATCGTAAGCACGGATGCTGGATGCCAGCCCGACGCCCGCTGGGAAATCGACAGCACCCCCAGCCCGTCCCTCACAGGTAAGGCTCACCTAACCTCCCCCTAGGATGAGGGGGTGACCCGAGCCCTCCGCGCCGCCCTCGCGGCCGTCGCATCCGTGGCGCTGCTCGCCGGGTGCGCGGCCACCGCGCCGGGCCACCCCGAGGCCACGACCCCCGCCGCCGACACCCGGCCGCTCGACGAGCTGCCGCGCTACGCCGACCCGCGCACCGCCGAGGGCCCGCGCACCGCGGTCATCGCCTCGGATGCCGTCGACCCCGTCGCCCCCCACCCCACGCAGACGCTCCCGACGACCGTCGTCTCGCACGACCCCTCGGGCCCCCGCGACGTCGTGGTCACCGACACCTCCCGCGTGCTCGCCCTCGACCTGGCCGGCTCGCTCGCCGCCACCGTGTGGGGCCTCGGCCTGGGCGACAGCCTCGTCGGGCGCGACATGTCGACGACGTTCCCCGGCACCGAGCAGCTGCCCGTCGTCACGACCGGCGCCCACGCGATCAACGCCGAGAGCGTGCTCGCGCTGCGCCCCACGCTCGTGCTCACCGACGGCACGATCGGCCCGCGCGACGTGCTCGAGCAGCTGCGCGACTCCGGTGTCGCCGTCGTGTTCCTCGCGAACGAGCCGAGCTTCACCGGGGCCGCACAGCTGGCCCGCGACACGGCTGCCGCGCTCGGCGTGCCGCAGGCGGGCGAGGCGCTGGCGACGCGCATCGCATCCGAGGTCGACGCCGTGACCGCGCAGATCGCGGAGCTCGCCCCGCGCACGAGCGAGAAGAAGCTGCGCATCGTGTTCCTGTACCTGCGCGGCGGCAGCGGCATCACCTACCTGTTCGGGTCCGAGTCGGGCGCCGACCACCTCATCGAGGCGCTCGGTGCGCGCGACGTCGCCGCCGAGAACGGCTGGCAGGGCATGAAGCCGATGACCGACGAGGCCATGGTGCGGGCCGACCCGGATGTCGTGCTCGTCATGACCGACGGCCTCGCCTCCGCGGGGGGCGTCGACGGACTGCTCGAGGCGAAGCCCGCGCTCGCCCTCACCGCGGCCGGGCAGCACCGCCGCTTCGTCGACATGGCCGACGGGCAGATCCTGAGCTTCGGGCCGCGCTCGGCCCTCGTGCTCGACGCGCTCGCCCGCGCGCTCTACACGGAGCCGTAGGGGGGGGGTCAGTCCGTCGGCGGCGCCGGCGGCTCGCCCAACGCATCCAGCGCCGCCCAGAACTCGACGTCGATCACGGCGCGCACGTGCCCCTCCAGCTCGGTGAGCCGCGCCACCGAGTTGATGCCGACGACCGTCGAGTGGATGCGCGTCTCGCGCAGCGAGAAGTGCAGCGCCGCCGCCGCGGGCTCGACCCCCCACTCGCTGCACAGGGCGCGGAAGCGGTCGATGTGGGCGAGGAACTCGGGGCTCGGCTCGGAGTACCCGTAGCTGCGTCCGCGGAAGTTGTCGCCCGCGAGGATGCCCGCGCCGAACGGGGCCGCGTTGAAGACCGTCATGCCGCGCTCGGTCGCGAGCCGGATGATGGTCTCGGCCGAGCGGTCCACGACCGTATAGCGGTTGTGGGTGAGCACAGCGTCGAAGGCGTCCGTCGCGACGTACTCCTCGACCAGCGCGCGGTTGCCCGCCGCGATGCCGATCGCACCGATCCGGCCCTGCTCGCGCAGCGCGATGAGCGCATCCGCCGCGCCGCCAGGGGCCATCGCATCCGCCACCGACACCGTGTAGGGGTCGTGCAGGTGGTAGAGCGGAAGCGTCTCCAGCCCCAGCCGGTCGAGGGACTCCTCGAGGCTGCGCCGCATCCGGTCGCCCGTGAAGGCGCCCGTCACCGGGTCCTGGTCGCCCTTGGAGAAGACGACGCGGTTCTCGGGCAGGCCGCCGAGCTCGCGGATCGCCTGCCCGAGCAGGCGCTCGCTCTCGCCCTCGGCGTAGGCGTTCGAGGTGTCGACCTGGTGGAAGGGCGAGCTGAGCATGGCGTGCGCGAGCGCCAGGTCGGCGCCGGGGCGCTTGCCGAGGCCGGAGGCGCCGATGGTGACGGGTTCGAGTGCGAGGTCGAGCATGCCCTCATGTTGCCATCCCGTCGCAGGGCGCGTGGCTAGCTTCCGAGCACGGCCTGCGCGACGGTCGCGTGCACCGACTCGGTGTCCGAGGGGTGGTAGATGCCGGCGAGCACGTCGCGCTGCAGCCGCACGAGCTCGCTCGAGCTGCGGTATCCGCCGCCGCCGGCGAGCCGCATCGCCTGGTCGACCACATAGCGCGCGGTCTCGGTGGCGCGGTGCTTCGTGCCGGTGAGGTCGCGGAACCAGCGGGCACCGCGGTCGACACACGCGTCCACGTCGTGCGCGATGCCCTCGAGCTGCGGGGCGAGGGAGTCGAGGGCGAGCGCCGCATCCGCGACGCGCCAGCGGATGTCGGGGTCGGCCGCGTAGCTCGCGCCCCCGTTCTTGAGGCTCGTGCGCTTCTTCACGGCCTCGACCGCGAGCTCGAGGGCGCGGTCTGCGATCCCGGCGTAGACGGCGGCGATGAGGGTCAGGAAGTTGGCGAAGAGCGCGAAGATGAACGGGTCGGCGTTCGGGCCGACCGGCAGGAAGCGCACGATGCGCGCGTCGGGGATGACGGCGCCGTCGAGCTTCGTGGTGCGCGACTGGGTGGCGCGCATGCCGAGGGTGTCCCAGTCGTCGAGGGTCGTGACGCCGGCGTCGTCGCGGGTGAGGATGCCGTGCACGAGGCGGGGGCCGTCGGGGCCGGCCTGCTGCTTGCCGAAGACGATGAGGCGGGTCCAGGCGGGGGCGAGCGAGGTGAAGATCTTGGTGCCCGTGAACGAGTAACCGGCGACGGGGGTCTCGACGCGTTCGGCGGTCGTGAGCGAGTCCCACATGACGAGGTCGTTGCCGGGTTCCGAGTTGCCGAAGGCGAACAGCTCGCCGGCCTCGGCATCCGCCAGCACCCAGGCGAGGCTGTCGTCGCCGCGCTCGGCGAGGGTGCGGGCGATGCCCACCACGACGAGGTGCATGTTGATCGCGAGGGCGGTGGCGGGGGCGTAGGCGGCGAGCAGGCGCTGGTCGGCGACGCACTCGGCGAGGCTGCGCGGGCGCAGGTAGCCGGCATCCCGCAGCTCGGCGAGGTCCTCGTCGAAGAAGCGGTTCTCGCGGTCGTACCCCGCCGCCCGCTCGCGGATCCGTCCCAGCAGTCCCTCGTTCAGCACACTCACCCCACCACGCTACGCGCCGCCGGCACTCCGTGCCGCCGGCCCGGGCCTCCGTCGCTGACTGGTCGGTAAATCCCGTTATTCGTGCCGAATAACGGGATTTACCGACCAGTCAGCGAGGGAGCGAGGAGAGCACGGCGGCCAGCTGGTCCACGGCCCACTCGAGCTCGGCGGCCTCGACCACGATCGGCGGGGCCAGGCGGATGGTGGAGCCGTGCGTGTCCTTCGCGAGCACGCCCCGCTCGGCGAGCAGCTCGGCCACCCGCCGCCCCGTGCCGAGCGCGGGGTCGATGTCGATGCCCGCCCACAGCCCCGCCGAGCGCACCTCGACCACGCCGTGGCCCACGAGCGCGTCGAGCCGCGCACGCAGCCCGGCGCCGAGCTCGGCCGCCCGCCGCGGGAACTCCCCCGTCTCGAGCAACCCCACGACCGCGAGCCCGACGGCCGCCGCGAGCGGGTTGCCTCCGAACGTCGACCCGTGCTCGCCCGGCCGCAGCACCCCGAGCACCGACGCATCCCCCACGACCGCGCTCACCGGCACGATGCCGCCGCCGAGCGCCTTGCCCAGCAGATACAGGTCCGGGATGACGCCCACCCGCTCGCACTCGAACGTCGCGCCCGTGCGCCCCAACCCCGACTGGATCTCGTCGGCGATGAACAGCACGTTCGCATCCCGGGTGAGGCGGCGCACCTCGGCGAGGTAACCGTCGGGGGGCACGATGATGCCCGCCTCACCCTGGATGGGCTCGAGAAGCACGGCGACCGTGTCGTCGTCGATCGCGGAGGCGAGGGCCGCCGCATCCCCGTACGGCACCGAGACGAAGCCGGGCGTGTAGGGCCCGAAGTCGGCCCGCGCATCCGGGTCGTTCGAGAAGCTGATGATGGTGGTCGTGCGGCCGTGGAAGTTGCCGTCGGCGACGATGATCTTGGCGCGACCGTGCGGCACGCCCTTCACCCGGTACCCCCAGGCGCGCGCGATCTTGATGCCCGACTCCACCGCCTCGGCGCCCGTGTTCATGGGCAGCACCATCTCCTTGCCGGCGAGGCGCGCGAGCGCCTCCAGGAACGGCCCGAGCCGGTCGTTGTGGAACGCGCGGCTCGTGAGGGTCAGCCGCTCGAGCTGGTCTCGTGCGGCGGCGACGAGCACCGGGTGCCCGTGCCCGAAGTTGAGCGCCGAGTAGGCGGCGAGACAGTCCAGGTACCGGCGACCCTCGACATCCGTCACCCACGCGCCCGAGGCCTCGGCCACCACGATCGGCAGCGGGTGGTAGTTGTGCGCACCGTAGCGCTCGGCCTGCTCCAGGTAGAGCTCGGTCGCGGATGCCGTGGTGCTGCCCGTCATCGCCGCAGCTCCAGCGTGCAGCACTTCACGCCGCCGCCGCCGAGCAGCAGCTCGGAGAGGTCGACGCCGTGCGGCACGTATCCGCGCTCGCGGAGCTGGCGCTCGAAGTCGGTGGCGCGCGAGGCGATCACGACGTTGCGCCCGTCGCTGAACGAGTTGAGGCCGAGCACGGCGGCGTCCGCGTCGGTCACGTGGATCGCCTCGGGGAAGCGCTCCTCGAGAACGGCGCGACTCGCGTCGTCGAAGGCCTTCGGCAGGTAGGCGACGGATGCCGGCCCGCCCTCCGCGTCGAGCACGGCGAAGGCGGTGTCGAGGTGGTAGAAGCTCGGGTCGATCAGGCGCAGCGTGACGACCTCGCGCCCGAAGGTGCGCCGCAGCTCGTCGTGGCTCGCGGCATCCGAGCGGAACCCGGTGCCCGCGTAGATGGTGTCGCCGACGAGCAGGAAGTCGCCCTCTCCCTCGTTGGTGGCGACGGGCTCCCGCACCTCGAAGCCGTTGGCGGCGAACCACGCCATGTAGGCGGGGCCCTCGGCGCTGCGCTCGGGGTACTGGAAGCGCGCGCCGTAGGCGATGCCGTCGAGCACGAAGCCGCCGTTGGCCGCGTAGACCATGTCGGGCAGGCCGGCGATCGGGTCGATGAGGTGCACCTCGTAGCCGAGGCTCAGGTAGAGCTCGTAGAGCGCCGTCCACTGCGTGACGGCGAGGCTCGTGTCGGTGGGGTCCTCCGGATGCATCCACGGGTTGATGCGGTAGCTCACCGTGAAGTGCTCGGGGCGGCACATGAGCACGGTGCGGCTCGTGGCGCGGCGCTCGGTGACGGCGGATGCGGGCTCGATCAGCGTCATGCGGCCAGTGTGTCACGCAGGCATCCGGCACGTGGCGGCGTGATGCGCACCGATCGTGCGCCTTCTCGCGGTGCTGCGCACGAAATCCGCGTATGCTGCACTCGTGGACAACATCGACTACGGCATCCTCGACCTGCTGCGCCAGAACTCGCGCGCCGGCTACGGCGACATCGGCGACCGGGTCGGGCTCTCGGCATCCGCGGTGAAGCGGCGCGTCGACCGGCTCGTGGCGGACGGGGTCATCCGGGCCTTCACGATCCAGGTCGACCCCGCGGTCGACGGCATGGCGACCGAGGCCTACGTGGAGCTGTTCTGCCGCGGAACGGTCGCGCCCGACGAGCTCAAGCGCATCCTCTCGCAGGTGCCCGAGGTGGTGGACGCCGCGACCGTGACGGGCGACGCGGATGCCGTGGTGCACATCCGCTCGCGCGACATCCCCTCGCTCGAGGACGCGCTCGAGCGCGTGCGCATCGCGCCGAGCGTCGACCACACGCGCAGCGCGGTCGTGCTCTCGCAGCTCATCCACCGCAGCTACGACTGAGGCTCGCCGCGCAGGCGTGCCGCCTACATGGCGAGGTGACACCACACACCGGTTCTGCGCCTCGCACGTGCGATTGAGCATGTAGTTCGCACACCTCGGCCTCCCCACTCGCCTTGCGGTGCGGGTTTTGTATCAGTACATTGATACAGAACTCGAACAAAGGATTCGCGGATGGATGCCTTCCTCGTCGGACTGCTCGGCCTCTACGTGGCGCTCGCGATCGGCATCGTGATCTGGTCGCTCAGCACCCGGGGCGCCCGGGCCGCACAGCGCGCGAGCCGTCAGGCCGGCCTCGCGCTTCCCGAGGAGCCGCTGCGCGGCACGCTCGTGCGGCGCCTGCTGCACACCCTCCGGTGGAGCAACTGCGGCGCGGCCGTCGGCGCCCTGCTCGGGGTCGCGGCCTGCCTCGTCGCGATCGGCGGCGAGCCGCCGACTCCCGAGAACAACAGCATCGTCTGGCTCGCGTTCGCCGGGTTGGTGCTCGGCGGCAGTATCGGCGATGTGCTCGCCGTGCTCACGACGCGCACTCCGGATGCCACGGGGCGTCCGCGCATCGCTCGCGTGGCGCGGCGCGAACTCGGCGACTACCTCGACCCGTTCGAGCTGAACGGCGCGCGGGTCGTGGCGGTGCTCGGCGCGATCGTCGCCGGGGCGACGATCGCCTGGCCGAGTGAGTACGTCGGCTTCCCGCCCGCCGTCACGATCATGCTCGCCGTCACCGGGCTCGTGGCATGGGCGATCCTCGAGCTGGGCGGTCGCTACGTCGTGCTCGCCCGCCCCCGCATCGTCGAGAGCGAGGCCGAGCTCGCCTGGGATGACGCCTTCCGCGTCGCAGACCTGCGACGACTCGTCACGGCGGTTCTCTTGTCGAGCACCTACGCGATCGCGTTCGGCGGCTTGCCGCTGCTCTTCGAGGCCGCGAACCCGTTGCTCAGCGACACGGGGGTCATGGTGCTCGTGAACGTGTCGTTCTACGTGCTCCTCGGCGTCGGCGCGGTGGTCCTCGTGATCGCGCTGCGCCGCTCCCCCGAGCATCACTACCTGCGGCGGCTCTGGCCCGAGCTCGCGCCCCAGAACGCGGCCGCCGCCGCGGATGCCCGGGTCGCCGCCGCGCAGGCCGCCGCGGATGCTCGCGCGACGGATCGCGGAGCGGAGGGCTCGCGGTGAGCCTGCTCGTCATCGATCCGGCCTCGCCGACTCCGCCGTTCGAGCAGCTGCGGGTGCAGCTGCTCGCGCAGATGCAGGACGGCTCGCTCGGCGCGGGCACCCGGCTGCCGACCGTGCGACAGCTCGCATCCGATCTGGGCCTCGCGCCGGGCACCGTGGCGCGGGCCTTCAAGGAGCTCGAGGCGGCCGGCGCGATCGAGACCCGCGGCCGCGCAGGCACCGTCGTGGCGTGGTCGGCGGATGCGGGCGAGCGTCGCGTGCAGCAGCTCGCCGCCCAGCTCGCCGACACCGCACGCGAGCACGGCGTGCCCGCCGCGCGCGTGCGGGCCCTGCTCGAGGCGGCGCTCGGCTCCTGACCGGCGGCACCCGCTCCGCGGACTTCCCATCTCAAGGAGTCGGGCAACCCGTCTCACGGATCCTGTGTTGCTCATGTCGACTCACGTCGCGTGGTGGGGCGGATGCGGGGGCCGACTCCGTGAGATGGGTTGGCGGACTCCTTGAGATGGGATGTGGGCGCGCGGGACGGCGCCGCGACGACAGCGGAGCAGGTCGGCGCGGGTCAGTGGCCCTCGACGTTCGAGTCGTTGCCGGCGTCGGGCCCCTGCGAGAGGGTCGCGAGCTCGGCCATGTCGTCGGCGCCCAGCTCGAGCTCGAACACCGCGAGGTTCTCGCGCATCCGCTCGGGCGAGGCCGACTTCGGGATCGCGACGAGCCCCTGCTGCACGTGCCAGCGCAGCACCACCTGCGCCGGCGTGCACCCGAGGCGCCGGGCGATGTCGACGACCACCGGCTCGCGCAGCAGGCTCGCCCCCGCACCCTGCCCGCCGAGCGGACTGTACGACTCGGTCACGATGCCGTGCTCGGCCCCGTAGGCGCGCTGCGCGTCGCGCGTGATGCGCGGGTCGAGCTGGATCTGGTTCACGGCGGGCACGACGGATGCCGAGGCCAGCAGGGTGTCCAGGTGCGAGGTCTGGAAGTTCGACACCCCGATCGCCCGCGCGCGCCCGTCCGCGTGCAGCTTCTCGAAGCTGCGCCAGGTGTCGACGAAGAGTCCGCGCGCAGGCAGCGGCCAGTGGATGAGCAGCAGGTCGACGTAGTCGAACCGCATCCGCTCGAGCGCCGCCTCGAGACCGGCGATCGCGCGGTCATCCCCCTGGAAGGGACCGTCGAGCTTCGTCGTCACGAAGAACTGCTCGCGCGGGATGCCGCTGCGCCGGATGCCGTCGGCCACGCCCGCCTCGTTGCCGTAGCGCGTGGCGGTGTCGATGTGGCGATAGCCGAGCCCGGCGGCGGCGACCACGGCATCCGCGACCTCGGCGTCGTCGAGGGGCCAGGTGCCGAGGCCGAGCTGCGGAATCGAGGCGCCGGTGGTGAGGGGGAGGGCGGGGATGGGCATGGGATCCACGGTAGCCGGGGGCGTGCGGGGTGGCTTCGAGACGCCGCCTGCGGCGGCTCCTCAGCCGGCTCAGCCGGCTCAGGTGGGCCGGCTCAGGTGGCTGAGGAGCCCGCGCAGCGAGCGTCTCGAAGCCACCACCCCCTCAGATGCCGAGCCCCAGCATCGCCCGGTCGGGGTTGCCGAAGCGGTGCGCCGTCACCGAGACGGCCTGCTCGCGCAGGAACGGAAGCAGCTCGACGCGCCCCGCGGCCGTGACCGCGCCGCCGTAGATCGCGACGTCGGGAGACCCGCCCGTCGCCGCCGCGAGCGCCGCGGCCGAGCCGCCGACGAGCCGCACGCGCCCCGGCAGCTCGCGCACCACGCGCGCGGCGAACGCCGCATCCGGCTCCACGACCACCGACCAGCCGAGCTCCGCGAGCACGCCCGCCGCGGGCACCGGGACGGCCGAGCTGATCGCGAGGCTCGCCCGCGCCCGCGCGCCCGCCGCGAGCACCCGCACGAGCTCGGCGAGCGGCGCGCCCTCCGCGAGGCGCACCGTCACCGCCGTCGGCCGGTAGCGCAGCACGTTGCGCTCGACGCCCAGCTGCGACACGTCGCGGGCGGTGCCGAACTCCGCCTCCCAGGCAGCCGCATCCGAGAACGCGCCCCGCCGCACGGCGTCGAAGCCCGCGTAGTCGAGCGCCGGCTGGAACGCCTCGACGAGCTCCCGCACCCGCGGGTCGAGCCCGTCCAGCCGCAGGTCTCCCGCGGGCTCGGCCGGCACGGGCCGCCACGATCCCAGCACGAGCAGCGTGTTCGGCCCGCCCGCCTTCGCACCCGGTCCGACCGACGACCGCTTCCATCCGCCGAACGGCTGCCGTCGCACGATCGCGCCCGTGATGGGCCGGTTCACGTAGAGGTTGCCTGCCTGCACCCCGTGCAGCCAGTGCGCCACCTCCTCGGCGTCGAGCGAGTGGATGCCGGCCGTGAGCCCGTAGGCCACCGCGTTCTGGATGGCGAGCGCCTCGTCGAGGTCGCGCGCGCGGATGAGCCCGAGCACGGGCCCGAAGTACTCGGTGCGGTGGAACTCGGATCCGGGCACCACCCCGTCGCGCACCCCCGGCGACCAGAGGCGGTCGGTGCCGTCGAGCTGCCGCGGCTTGACGAGCCACGACTCGCCCTCGGCGAGCTTCGTGAGCCCCCGCGCGAGCTTGCCGGTGGGCGGCTCGACGAGCGGGCCGACGACGGCCGTGGGGTCGGTCGGGTAGCCGACCGCGAGGCTCTTGACGGCATCCGTCAGCTGCCGCCGGAACCGCTCCGAGTCGCCGACCGAGCCGACCAGGATCGCGAGCGAGGCCGCCGAGCACTTCTGGCCCGCGTTGCCGAAGGCGCTCGCCACGAGGTCCTTCACGGCGAGGTCGAGGTCGGCGGATGGCGTGATCACGATCGCGTTCTTGCCGCTCGTCTCCGCGAGAAGGGGCAGCTCGGGCCGCCACGACGCGAACAGTGCGGCCGTCTCGTACGAGCCGGTCAGCACGACCCGCTCGACCTCGGGCGCGGTCACGAGGGCGCGGCCGAGCTCGCCCTCGTCGACGTCGACGAGCGCGAGCAGCTCGCGCGGCACGCCCGCCTCCCACATCGCCTCGGCGAGCACCGCGCCGCACCGGCGCGCCTGGGGTGCGGGCTTGAGCACGACCGCGCTGCCCGCCGCGAGCGCCGAGAGCACGCCCCCCGCGGGGATCGACACGGGGAAGTTCCACGGCGGCGTCACGAGGGTGAGCGCCGCGGGAACGAACTCGGCGTCGCGGATGCTGCCCAGCTCGCGCGCCCGCTCGGCGTAGTACAGCGCGAAGTCGATCGCCTCGCTCACCTCGACGTCGGCCTCGGCGAGCGTCTTGCCGGTCTCGACCGCCATGACCTCGAGCAGCCGCCCGCGGAACACCGCGAGCACCTCGGCCACCCGCTCGAGCAGCTCGGCCCGCGTCTCGAGCGACGCCCGCCCCCACTCGCGCCCCGCCTCCGCCGCACCGCGCAGGATGCCGGAGAGTCGCGTCGCGTCCCCGACGCGGGCTGCCGCGAGGGTGTCGAGCCCGATGCGGCTCTCGACCGCCCGCGCGAGGATGCCGCGCGCCCACGCCCGGTTGCCGGGCAGCGCCGGGTCGGTGTCGGGCTCGTTGCGGAACGCGCGCGGCGCCCGCGGCAGCGGCGCGCTCAGCCGGTTCTGGGTGCGGTTCGGCGGCGGCACCTCGTCGTCGAGCGCGGCGAGCGAGGCCTCGAAGCGCCCCGCCTCGCGCGCGAAGATCTCGGGGTCGCCGAGGTCGAAGATGCCCGACATGAAGTTCTCGGTGCTCGCGTTCTCCTCGAGCCTGCGCACGAGGTAGCTGATCGCGGCGTCGAACTCGCCGGGGTGCACGACGGGCGTGTAGAGCAGCAGGCGTCGGGTGTCGGCCCGCACGGCTGCGGCCTGCGCGGTCGCCATGCCGAGCAGCATCTCGACGTCGAGCTGGTGCTCGATGCCGCGACCGGTCGCGAGCAGCCAGGCGAAGGCGAGGTCGAAGAGGTTGTGGCCGGCGACGCCGATCCGCACGGCGCTCGTGGCCTCGGGGGTGAGGGCGGCCACCAGCATCCGCTTGTAGTTCGTGTCGGTGTCGCGCTTGCTGGGCCACGTCGCGAGGGGCCAGCCGTGCACGGTCGCGTCGACCCGCTCCATGGCGAGGTTGGCGCCCTTGACGATGCGCACCTTGATGCCGGCACCGCCCGCGGCCACACGCGCCTGGGCCCACGCGGTCAGCTCGTTCAGCGCGGCGACCGAGTCGGGCAGGTAGGCCTGCAGCACGATGCCCGCCTCGAGCCCCGCGAGCTCGGGCTCCGACAGCAGGCGCGTGAACACGGCGACCGTGAGCCCCAGGTCGCGGTACTCCTCCATGTCGAGGTTGATGAAGGTGCGCGAGCGCGCGGATGCGGCGTCCCGGTAGAGCGGCCGCAGCAGCTCGACCACGCGCTCGACCGTCTCGTCGAACCCCCACAGGTTCAGCTGCGCGGCCACCGACGACACCTTCACCGACACGTAGTCGACGTCGTCGCGGGCGAGCAGATCGCGCGTGCCCTGCAGGCGCCGGGCCGCCTCGGCGTCGCCCAGCACCGCCTCGCCGAGCAGGTTGATGTTGAGGCGGGCCCCGGATGCGCGCAGCTCGCCGAGCGTGCGGTCGAGGCTGCGCGGGGTCGCGTCGACGACGAGGTGGCTGACCATGCCGCGCAGCACACGGCGCGCGATCGGGATGACGACGCCCGGCAGCAGCACCGCGAACCCGCCGCCGATCGTGATGAGCCAGCGCAGGTACCAGGGCAGGAACCGGGGCACGCGGCGCGAGAGCTGCTCGAAGCTCTTCGCGGCGACCCGGCGGTCCTCGGGGCGCACGACGCGGTCGACGAAGCCGAGCGTGAACTCGAGACCGAGCGGATCCTTGAGCACGCCCGCGAGACGCGCGGCTCCGGCATCCGGCTTCACCCCCTCGGATGCGACGAGCCAGCGTCGGACCAGGGCGACCGTCTCATCGAGGGTCGGCAGATCGGGGGGAACCGCCATGTTCCGAGGATAGACAGGCCCCTCGCGCAGCTTCTGTGCGCGGTGCGCGCGTCTGCTGCACGGTTCGGCCGCGCGCGGCGATCCGTACGGGCGGCCGGCGCCCCGCACCGGCGCCCCCGTCGGCGCCCAGCACCGGCGCGGGGCCCGCGGCTATCCTGGGGCGCATGTCGACGATGAACGACGTCCCCGCGGAGCACTGGGACCTCTGGCGCGACTACTTCCGCGGCGGGCGGGAGCTCGTCGCCGCGCTCGACCGGCGGCTGCAGGACGACGCCGGGATCTCGCATCCGGAGTACCTCGTGATGCTCGCCCTCTGGGAGGCGCCCGAGCACAGCCTGCGCACGGGCGAGCTCGCCGACGAGCTCTCGTGGGAGAAGAGCCGGGTGTCGCACCAGGTGAGCCGCATGCAGACGCGCGGGCTCGTGGAGCGGCGCGAGTGCGCCACCGACGCCCGCGGCGTGTGGGTGGCCCTCACCGCCGAGGGCAGCCGGATGCTGCTGCGCGCGACCCGCGACCACACCGACGCGATCCGCGAGTGGTTCCTCGACCTGATGGACGAGGACGAGAAGCGCGTGCTCGGCGCGGTTGCGGCGCGGATGCGGGAGACGCTCGGCACGGCGTGCGACGGGCGCGAGGGCCTCCCCCGCCCGGCGGAGGCGGTCGCGGGCGACGCCGCCTAGGCTCGGCGCGTGACGAACGACGCGCGCACCGCATCCGGCGCCTGGGTGCGCCCCGCGCCCACCCGACGCGAGCGTCTCGTCGACGTCGGGCTCGCGGTGGGGCTGTACGTGGCGGCGGTGCTGAGCCAGCAGCTCTACCGGGTGGCCGGCGCCTTCGCCGAGCCCGCGGATGCGCGGCTCAGCCTCGTACTGCTGCTGCTCGTGACGCTGCCGCTCGCGGTGCGGCGCAGCCATCCGGTCGTGGCGGCGATCGCCGTCTCGGCGGGGTTCGTGGCGTGCGGCAGTGTGCTCGTCCCCGAGGTGCTCATCACCAACATCACGCTGTTCATGGCGCTCTACTCGGTGGGCGCCTGGGTGTCGCGGCGGGCGATCGCGAACGGCGTGCGGGCGGTGATCGTGGTCACGATGGCGGTGTGGCTCATCGTGGCGCTGTTCCAGGCCGCGACCGACCCCGACGTGCTCGAGGAGTTCTCGACCGTGGGCGTGCTCTCGCCGCTCGCCGCCTACATGCTCATCCAGGTGCTCATCAACCTGCTCTACTTCGCGGGCGCGTGGTGGTTCGGCGAGCGCGCCTTCGCCTCGGCGCAGCAGCGCGCCGAGCTCGAGAAGCGCACCGCCGAGCTCGAGCACGAGCGCGAGCGCAGCGCGGCGCAGGCGGTCGCCCTCGACCGGGTGCGCATCGCGCGCGAGCTGCACGACGCCGTCGCCCACCACGTGAGCGTGATCGGCATCCAGGCGGGTGCGGCGCGCACCGTGCTGACCTCGGATGCGGACGCCGCATCCGCCGCGCTGCAGACGATCGAACAGACGAGCCGCGACACCATCCGCGAGCTGCACGACATGCTGACGACCCTGCGCGACCCCGACGAGCCGGTCGACACGGCGGGCGGGCTCGAGCGGCTGCCGGAGCTCGTGACGGCGTCGGCGGATGCGGGGGTGCCGACGAGCTTCCGGGTGGTCGGCGAGAGCGTGCCGGTTCCGCCGATCGCGAGCGTCAACCTCTACCGGATCGCGCAGGAGGCACTCACGAACGTGCGCAAGCACGCGGGCCCGGATGCGAGCGCCGACGTGCGGCTGCGCTACGGCGACGACCACGTCGAGCTGGAGGTGGCGAACACGGGCGGCTACGCCGTGCGGCGACTGCCGGGCGGGCTCGGCCAGCTCGGCATGCGCGAGCGCGTGGAGGTGTCGGGCGGCACGCTCGAGCTCGGCCCCCGCAGCCGCGGCGGGTACCTCGTGCGGGCGCGGATCCCCCTGCCGGCGGAGGCGTCGGCGTGACGCGCGTGCTGCTGGTCGACGACCAGGCGCTCGTGCGCACCGGGTTCCGGGTGATCCTCGACGCGCAGCCGGGCATCGAGGTCGTGGGCGAGGCGGGCGACGGCGCCGAGGCGGTGACGCTCGCTGCCGCGCTCGAGCCCGACGTCGTGTGCATGGACGTGCAGATGCCCGGCATGGACGGGCTCGAGGCGACGCGACGGATCACGGCGGAGGCGGGGGCCGCATCCGTGCTCGTGCTGACGACGTTCGACCGCGACGACTACCTGTTCCAGGCGCTCGAGGCGGGCGCATCCGGGTTCCTGCTGAAGACGGCGAGCCCCGAGCAGCTGATCGAGGCGGTGCGGGTGCTCGCGGCGGGCGAGGCGCTGCTGGCGCCCGCCGTGACCCGGCGGGTGATCGCGCGGTTCGGGGCGGCGGATGCGGGCCCGGCCCCGGCATCCGACCCCGCGCTCGCCGAGCTGACCGAGCGCGAGGCGGAGGTGTTCGCGCTGCTCGCCGAGGGCCTCTCGAACGCCGAGATCGCCGGGCGGCTCTACGTCGGCGACGCGACGGTGAAGACCCACGTCTCCAACATCCTGCTCAAGCTCGGCGTGCGCGACCGCGTGCAGGCCGTGGTGCACGCCTACCGCACGGGCTTCGCCCGCCCCTGACCCGCCCCCGCGGCCGTGAGCTCCGCCGGGCGGGGTCCGCCGCAGGGGGGAGGCGGATGCCGGGGGCCGCCCGTAGCGTGGGGCACGACCCAGGGAGGTTCCGTGCTCGAGATCCGAGACGTCAGCAAGACCTACGGCACGCGCCGCGTGCTCGACGATGTCAGCTTCGACATCGCGCCCGGCCGGATGACCGGCTTCGTCGGCGGCAACGGCGCAGGCAAGACCACCACGATGCGCATCATCCTCGGCGTGCTCGACGCGGATGCGGGAACCGTCACGCTCGACGGCGAACCGCTCGGCGACACCGGCCGTCGCCGCTTCGGCTACATGCCCGAGGAGCGCGGCCTGTACCCGAAGATGAAGCTCGCCGAGCAGCTCGTCTACCTGGCCCGCCTGCACGGGCTCACCCCCGCCGACGCGAAGCGCAACACCGACGAGCTGCTGGCCCGCCTCTCGCTCACCGAGCGCGCGGGCGACGCCATCGAGAAGCTGTCGCTCGGCAACCAGCAGCGCGCCCAGATCGCGGCGGCGCTCGTGCACGACCCCGAGGTGCTGATCCTCGACGAGCCGTTCAGCGGCCTCGACCCGATGGCGGTCGACGTCGTCGTCGAGGTGCTCGCCGACCGCGCCCGCGCGGGCATCCCCGTGCTCTTCTCGAGCCACCAGCTCGACATCGTCGAGCGGCTCTGCGACGACCTCGTGATCATCGCCGACGGCCGCATCCGGGCCGCAGGCGCCCGCACGGCGCTCCGCGAGGAGCACGCCACGCTGCGCTACCAGCTGCAGACGGATGGCGACGCCGGCTGGGTGCGCGAGGTGCCCGGCGTCACCGTCATCGAGCTCGACGGCGGCGACGCCGTGTTCGACGCCGCCGACCCCGCCGCCGCCGACCGCGTGCTGCGCTCGGCCCTCGAGCGCGGCGCCGTCACCGACTTCGCCCGGCAGCATCCCACCCTCTCCCAGATCTTCAAGGAGGTCGTCCGATGACCGCCGTGCACACGCCCGCCGTGGCCCGCCCCTACTCGACGGCTCGCGCCGTGTGGCTCGTCGCCCAGCGCGAGGTCATGGTGCGCCTGCGCAGCGTCGCGTTCCTCGTCTCGACGGGCGTCATGCTGCTGCTGCTCATCGGGTCCGTGGTCGTGAGCGCCGTCGTCGCGACGACGGCCGAGCCGCCCAAGGTCGCGGTCGTGCCGGGCGTCGAGCTGCCCGCCGAGAGCGGACTCACCGTCACCGAGGCGGTCGACCGTGCGGAGGCCGAGCAGCTCCTGCGCGACGGCGAGGTGTCGGCGGCGATCGTGCCCGACGACGGCCCGCTCGGTTTCGCGGTGGTCGGCGACGACTCGGCCCCGCTCGACGTCATCCAGGCGCTCAGCGTCGCACCGCCCGTCGAACTGCTCGACCCGGCCGCGGCATCCGGCGGGTTCGTCGGCTACCTCGTGGCGATCGGTTTCGGCATCGTGTTCTTCATCGCCGCGATGACCTTCGGGCAGACGATCGCCCAGTCGGTCGTCGAGGAGAAGCAGACGCGCGTCGTCGAGATCCTGCTGGCCACGATCCCCACGCGCGCGCTGCTGGGCGGCAAGATCCTCGGCACGACGATCCTCGCCTTCGGGCAGATCGCGCTGCTGCTCGCGATCGCGACCATCGGGCTCTCGTTCACGGGCCAGAGCGAGCTGCTGACGGGCCTCGGGATGCCGTTCGTCTGGTTCGCGGTGTTCTTCGTGTTCGGCTTCGTGCTGCTCGCGTCGCTCTTCGCGGCGACCGGCGCCATGGTGTCGCGCCAGGAGGACATCGGCTCGACGACGACGCCCGTCACGATGCTCGTGATGATCCCCTACTTCGTGGTGATCTTCTTCAACGACAACCCGCTCGTGGTCGGCATCATGTCGTACGTGCCGTTCTCGGCGCCGGTCGGGATGCCGCTGCGGCTGTTCCTGGGGCACGCCCAGTGGTGGGAGCCGATCGCCTCGCTCGTCATCCTGCTGCTCTCGTGCCTCGCGGTGATCGCGGTCGCCGCGCGCATCTACGAGAACTCGCTGCTGCGGATCGGCCAGCGGGTGAAGCTCGGCGAGGCCCTCAAGGGCTGAACCGCCCACGCGGATGTTGCGGTTTCGGCGGGGTGCGTCGCGCGCGCGGCGCACACACCGCCGAAACCGCAACACAATAGAGGGGTGAGCACTCTGCACGACACGAGCTTCCGCGGCTTCGCGAGCGACAACTACGCCGGCATCCACCCCGAGGTCCTCGACGCGATCGCCGCGGCGAACGGCGGCCACCAGATCTCCTACGGCGGCGACGCCTACACCGCCCGCCTCGGCGAGGTGATCCGGGCGGAGTTCGGCGAGCGGGCCGAGGTGTTCCCCGTCTTCAACGGCACGGGCGCGAACGTCGTCTCGCTCACGGCGCTCCTGCCGCGCTGGGGTTCGGTGATCGCCACCTCGACCGCCCACATCCACTCGGATGAGGGCGGCGCGCCCGAGAAGGTCGCGGGCCTCAAGCTGCTCACCGTGCCGACGCCGGACGGCAAGCTCACCCCCGAGCTCGTCGCGACCGAGGCGTGGGGCATGGACGACGAGCACCGCGCCGAGCCGGCCGCCGTGTCGATCACCCAGACCACGGAGCTCGGCACGCTGTACACCGTCGACGAGGTGCGGGCGATCGCGGATGCGGCCCACGCCGCGGGCCTCGCCGTGCACATGGACGGCGCCCGCATCTGGAACGCGGCGGCGGCGCTCGGCGTGCCGTTCCGCGCGTTCACGACGGATGCCGGGGTCGACATCCTGAGCTTCGGCGGCACGAAGATCGGCGCGCTCGGCGTCGAGGCGGTCGTGGTGCTGAACCCCGACCGGGTCGCCGGCATCGTGCGCCTGCGCAAGACGACGATGCAGCTCGCGAGCAAGATGCGCTTCTTCAGCGCGCAGCTGCTGGCGCTCTTCGACGGCGTCGGGATGCGCGCGGCGGAGCACGCGAACGCGATGGCGGCGCGGCTGCGCGCCGAGCTCGAGGCCGGCATCGCCGACGGCTCCATCCGGAACCTCGACTTCAGCCAGGCGACCGAGGCGAACGCCGTGTTCGCGATCCTGCCGAACGACGCGGCCGACCGCATCCGCGAGCGTTTCCGCTTCTACGACTGGGACCGCGCGGCGGGCCAGGTGCGCTGGATGACGGCCTACGACACGACGGAGGCCGACGTGGCCGCCTTCGTCGCCGCGATCCGCGAGGAACTCGCCCGCTGAGCTCGCGCCCGACCCGAGCGGCGGGAGCAACCGCACCATCGGCGGGAGCAACCGCGAGCCCGGGCGGCGCTCCCCGCACGCGGCGGGAGCAACATCCCCCGCCGCGAGCGGGCTTCTCCGCCCGCGCCGGGTGCAGAGCGGTGCAGACGGGTGCAGACGGGTGCGGACGGGTGCGGCCGGATGTGGCCCGGTGCCGACGGATGCGTCCCCGCCGCCCGCGAATCGCGGCCGGGCAGCGCGCGGCGTAGGCTCGATCCGTGACGAGGCCGCCATCCGAGATGCCCTGGCTCGACTCGTACGCCGACGGCGTGCCGCGTGAGTTGGAGGTGCCGCCGGGCACCCTCAGCGACCTCATCGCCGAGTCGGTCGCTGCCTACCCCCGCAATGTCGCCCTCGAGTTCTTCGGCCGCGAGACGAGCTACGCCGAGCTCGGCGAGCAGATCGCCCACGCCGCCGAGGGCCTCCGCCGCATCGGCGTGAAGCCGGGCGACCGGGTCGCGCTCGTGCTGCCCAACTGCCCCCAGCACGTGGTCGCGTTCTACGCGGCGCTGCGCATCGGCGCGGTCGTCGTCGAGCACAACCCGCTCTACACCCCGCGCGAGCTGCGCCACCAGTTCGAGGACCACCGCGCCCGCGTGGCGATCGCCTGGGACAAGACCGTGCCCACCCTGCAGGACTTCCCCACCGACCTCGCGCTCGACACGATCGTCTCGGTCGACATGACCCGTGCGTTCCCGCTGAAGATGCGGATGCTGCTGAAGCTGCCGATCGAGAAGGCCCGCACCAGCCGCGCCGAGCTGACCGCCGAGGTCACGGGCACGGTGCCGTGGGAGGAGCTGCTGGCCGGCCCCGCGCTGCCGGCGGACACCCCCGGCCCCGACGCGGGCAGCCTCGCGCTCATCCAGTACACCTCGGGCACGACCGGCACCCCGAAGGGCGCGAACCTCAGCCACCGCAACCTGGTCGCGAACGCGGCCCAGGCGCGGGCGTGGGTTCCGACGATCCCGCGGGGCACCGCATCCGTTCACGCCGTGCTGCCGCTCTTCCACGCCTACGGGCTCACGCTGTGCCTCACCTTCGCGATGAGCATGGGCGCGCGGCTCGTGCTCTTCCCCAAGCCCGACCCCGACCTCGTGATGCCGGTGTTCAAGAAGCGCCCGCCGACCTTCCTGCCCGCCGTGCCGCCGCTCTACGACCGGCTGCGCAAGGCGGCCGAGGAGAAGGGCGTGTCGCTCGCAGGCATCGAGATCGCCATCTCGGGCGCGATGCCGCTGTCGAAGGATGTCGTGGAGCCGTGGGAGGCGCTCACCGGCGGCTACCTCGTCGAGGGCTACGGCCTCTCGGAGTGCTCCCCCGTGCTCATGGCGAACCCGGTCGCGCCGAACCGTCGCGCCGGCACCGTCGGCCTGCCGATGCCCGGCACCGAGCTGCGGGTGGTCGACCCCGACGACCCGACGCAGGATGTGGAACCCGGCACCCCGGGCGAGCTGCTGGTGCGCGGTCCGCAGGTGTTCTCGGGCTACTGGAAGAAGCCCGAGGCGACCGCCGAGGTGTTCGTCGGCGACTGGTTCCGCACGGGCGACATCGTGTCGATCGACGACGACGGCTTCGTGACGATCACCGACCGCATCAAGGAGCTCGTGATCACGGGCGGCTTCAACGTGTCGCCGTCCGAGGTCGAGGACATGCTGCGCGGCTACGACGGCATCGCGGATGTCGCGATCGTCGGCATCCCGGATGCGCGCGACGGCGAGCACGTCGTCGCGGCCGTGGTGGCCGAGCCCGGGGCCACGATCGACACGGATGCGGTGCGCGCCTGGGCCAAGCAGCAGCTCGCCGCCTACAAGGTGCCGCGCCGCGTGCACCTCGTGGATGAGCTGCCGAAGTCGATGATCGGCAAGGTGCTGCGCCGCAAGGTGCGCGACGAGCTCATCGCATCCGGAGCTGAGAAGGGAAACTCGTGAAGTTCGGCATCTTCATCCCGCAGGGGTGGCGCTTCGACCTGGTCGGCATCGACCCCGCGCGGCAGTGGGGGGTCATGCACGACCTCGCCCAGGCCGCAGACTCCGGCCCCTGGGAGTCGCTGTGGGTCTACGACCACTTCCACACGACACCCGTGCCGAGCGAGGAGGCCACCCACGAGGCCTGGACGCTCATGGCGGCGTTCGCGGCGTCGACCAAGCGCATCCGCCTCGGCCAGATGTGCACGTGCGTGCACTACCGCAACCCCGCCTACCTCGCGAAGGTGGCGGCGACCGTCGACCTCATCTCGGGCGGTCGCACCGAGATGGGCATCGGTGCCGGCTGGTACGAGCACGAGTGGCGTGCCTACGGCTACGGGTTCCCGGATGCGCCGGCCCGCCTGCGTGCGCTGCGCGAGGGTGTCGAGATCATGCACCAGGCCTGGACGACCGGGAAGGCGAGCCTCGACGGCGAGTTCTGGCAGGTGGACGGCGCGATCGTCGAGCCGCGTCCGCTGCAGCCCGGCGGCATCCCGTTCTGGGTCGCGGGCGGTGGCGAGAAGGTGACGCTCAAGATCGCCGCGAAGTACGCGAAGTACACCAACTTCAACGGCGGCCCCGAGGAGTTCGCCCACAAGAGCGAGGTGCTGCGCGGGCACTGCGAGCGGCTCGGCACCGACTTCGACGCGATCACGCGCTCCAGCAACTTCAACACGATCATCGCCGAGACGAGCGCCGAGGTGCACCGCAAGGTGGACGCCTACGAGTCGCGGCTCGCGGCGTCCCTCGGCGACGCGAAGGCCGCCGAGATCGCCGGGCAGTACCGCGGCGCGGGCTCGAAGGAGGGCCTCGCCGGCACGCCCGACGAGATCGTCGAGGTGCTGCGCGAGCGCGAGGCGCTGGGGCTCGGCTACAGCATCCACTACTTCCCCGACTCGGCCTACGACCGCTCGGGCGTGGAGCTGTTCGAGAAGCAGGTGATCCCGGCGCTGTCGTAGCGCGCGGCGGGGGTGTTGAGACGCCGCTGCGCGGCTCCTCAACCACCTCGAGTGGTGCAGAGGAGCGCCCGCAGGGCGCGTCTCGACGCCCCCGTCACCCCATGTGACGGGAGGTTGCACCGGGATTCGGGCGCGCGCCGCGCCGCGCGTACCGTCGAGGTGTGACGCGCGACGCCCCCATCCACGAGCTGCTCGTCGAGACGCGCAGCTTCCCCGCGCCGCCGGGGCTCGCGGCCGCCTCGAACGTGGCCCCGGATGCGTGGGCGCGCGCCGCCGAGGACCCGCTCGCGTTCTGGGCGGATGCGGCCCGCCGCCTCAGCTGGGCGACCCCCTTCACGCAGACCCTCGACTGGCACCCCGCGCTCGCGCCCGACGGCAGCATCCGCCCGCCGCGCGCCGAGTGGTTCGCCGACGGAACCCTCAACGTGGCCGTCAACTGCGTCGACCGGCATGTGGATGCGGGGCTCGGCGAGAAGGTCGCGTTCCACTGGGAGGGCGAGCCGGGTGACGAGCGCAGCCTCACCTTCGCCGAGCTGCAGCGGGAGGTCGCGAAGGCGGCCAACGCGCTCACCGAGCTCGGCATCCGGGCGGGCGACCGCGTGGTCATCTACCTGCCGGTGCTGCTCGAGACCGTGATCGTCACCCTCGCGACCGCCCGCATCGGCGCCGTGCACTCGCTCGTCTTCGGCGGCTTCTCGGCCGAGGCGCTGCGGTTCCGCGTGGAGGACACGGGCGCGAAGCTGCTCGTGACGAGCGACGGGCAGTTCCGGCGCGGCACGGCGGTGCCCGTGAAGGACAACGCGGATGCCGCGGTCGCCGGCCTCGACCACGTCGAGCATGTGCTCGTGGTGCGTCGCACGGGCGACGACATCGCCTGGACGCCCGGCCGCGACGTCTGGTGGCATGAGCTCGTCGACGGCCAGCCCGACACACACGAGGCCGAGGCTTTCCCGGCCGAGCATCCGCTGTTCATCATCTACACCTCGGGCACCACGGGGAAGCCGAAGGGTCTCGTGCACACGAGCGGCGGCTACCTCACCCACGCCAGCTGGAGCCACTGGGCGGCCTTCGACGCGAAGCCCGACGACGTGCACTGGTGCACCGCCGACCTCGCCTGGGTGACCGCCCACAGCTACGAGCTCTACGGCCCGCTCTCGAACGCCACCACGCAGGTGATCTACGAGGGCACCCCCGATTCCCCGCGCCGCACCCGGCACTTCGAGATCATCCAGAAGCACGGGGTGACCGTCTACTACACGGCGCCGACGCTCGTGCGCACCCTGATGACCTGGTTCCCGGATGGGGTGCCCGCGGAGTTCGACCTCTCCAGCATCCGCCTGCTCGGCTCGGTCGGCGAGGCCATCAACCCGGAGGCCTGGGTGTGGTTCCGCGAGAACCTCGGCGCCGGAACCGCCCCGATCGTCGACACCTGGTGGCAGTCGGAGACGGGGGCGGCGATCATGGCACCGATCCCGGGCGTCTCGACCCTCAAGCCGGGCTCGGCGACGCGCGCGCTGCCGGGCCTGCGCACCCTCGTGGTCGACGATCGGGGCGAGGAGGTGCCGCCGGGCGCGGGCGGCTACCTCGTGATCCCCGACCCGTTCCCGGGCCTCGCCCGCACCGTGTGGGGCGACCCCGAGCGCTACCTCGACTCCTACTGGCGCCGCTTCGCCGACCGCGGCTACTACTTCTCGGGCGACGGCGCGAAGGTCGACGCCGACGGCGACGTGTGGCTGCTCGGTCGGGTCGACGACGTCATCAACGTCTCGGGCCACCGCCTCTCGACGATCGAGATCGAGTCGGCGCTCGTGGCGCATCCGCTCGTCGGCGAGGCGGGCGTGACGGGCGCATCCGACCCGCTGACGGGCGAGGCGATCGTCGCCTTCGTGATCCCGGCGCGCGAGGGGGCCCCGGATGCGGAGGTCGCCGCCGAGCTGCGTGCCCACGTCGCCCACACCATCGGCCCCGTCGCCAAGCCCCGCGAGATCCACCTCGTGCCGGAGCTGCCGAAGACGCGCTCGGGCAAGATCATGCGCCGCCTGCTGCGCGACATCGCCGACGGCCGGGAGCTCGGCGACACCACGAGCCTGCAGAACCCCGACGCCCCGGCACGCATCGCGGCGCTCGTGCGGGGGTGACGGTGGTTTCGAGACGCCCGCTGCGCGGGCTCCTCAACCACCTGAGTCGTGCACGTCGAGGTGGTTGAGGAGCCGCCGAAGGCGGCGTCTCGAAGCCACCGCCCCGCTACCCCGCGTCGTCGAACCGCGTCACCGCGAGCTCGTCCGCGGCCCGGTCGAGGTCGACCCGCACGGTGTCGCCGTCGCGGATGTCGCCCGCGAGGAGGGCGCGGGCCAGCCGGTCGTCGATCTCGTGCTGCATGAGGCGACGGAGCGGCCGCGCCCCGTAGGTGGGGTCGTAGCCGCGCTCGGCGAGCCAGGCGCGCGCATCCGGGGTCACCGCGAGCTGCAGCCGACGCTCCTCGAGCCGCCGTTCGAGCCGGTCGACGTAGAGCGAGACGATCTGGCCGAGGTCGGCCTCCGACAGCGGCGCGAACACGACGATGTCGTCGAGCCGGTTCACGAACTCGGGCTTGAAGGCCTGCCGCACCATCTCCTGCACGGCGTCGTGCTTCTTCTCCCAGCTGAGGTCGCGGTCGATGAGCACCTGGCTGCCGAGGTTGGACGTCAGGATGAGGATCGTGTTGCGGAAGTCGACCGTGCGGCCCTGCCCGTCGGTGAGCCGGCCGTCGTCGAGCACCTGCAGCAGCACGTCGAACACCTCGGGGTGCGCCTTCTCGACCTCGTCGAGCAGGATCACCGAGTAGGGGCGCCGCCGCACGGCCTCGGTCAGCTGGCCGCCCTGCTCGTAGCCGATGTAGCCGGGAGGGGCGCCGACGAGCCGCGAGACGGCGAACTTCTCGCCGTACTCCGACATGTCGATGCGCACGAGCGCCTTCTCGTCGTCGAAGAGGTAGGCCGCGAGCGCCTTCGCGAGCTCGGTCTTGCCGACGCCGGTCGGCCCGAGGAAGAGGAAGGATCCGGTGGGCCGGTCGGGGTCGGAGATGCCGGCCCGCGTGCGGCGCACGGCCTCCGAGACGGCGCGCACGGCATCCCGCTGGCCGATGAGCCGCTTGCCGAGCTCGTTCTCGAGCCCCAGCAGCTTCTCGGTCTCGCCCTGCCGCAGCCGGTCGACGGGGATACCGGTCCACGCGGCGACGACGGCGGCGATGTCCTCATCCGTCACCTGGTCGTTGACCATGCGCGGCCCCTGCTGCTCGATCGCCTCGGCCTGCAGCAGCTGCTGCTCGATCGCGGGGATCGTCTCGTAGTTGAGCTTGGAGGCGTCCTGGTAGCGCTGCTCGCGCATCGCGCGGTCGAGCTCGATGCGCGCGTCGTTGAGGTGCGACTTGAGGTCGCCGACGCTGTGCAGCGTGCTCTTCTCGGCCTGCCAGCGGGTCTGCAGCGCGTCGAGCTGCTGCTCCTTGGCCGCCATGTCGGCGCGCAGCTTCTCGAGGCGCTCCTTCGAGGCCGGGTCCTTCTCCTTCTTGAGGGCGAGCTCCTCGATCTTGAGCCGGTCGACGGCGCGCTTGAGCTCGTCGATCTCGACGGGGCTCGAGTCGATCTCCATCTTGAGCCGGGATGCCGCCTCGTCGATGAGGTCGATCGCCTTGTCGGGCAGCTGCCGCGCCGTGATGTAGCGGTTGGAGAGCGTGGCGGCGGCGACGAGCGCGCTGTCGGCGATCGCGACCTTGTGGTGCGCCTCGTAGCGCTCCTTGAGCCCGCGCAGGATGGCGATCGTGTCCTCGACGGTCGGCTCGCCCACGTAGACCTGCTGGAAGCGGCGCTCGAGGGCCGCATCCTTCTCGATGTACTCGCGGTACTCGTTGAGGGTCGTCGCGCCGATCATGCGCAGCTCGCCGCGGGCGAGCATGGGCTTGAGCATGTTGGCGGCCGCGACGGAGCCCTCGCCGCCGCCCGCGCCCATGAGGGTGTGCAGCTCGTCGATGAAGGTGATGACCTGCCCGTCGGAGTCGTTGATCTCCTTGAGCACGGCCTTGAGCCGCTCCTCGAACTCGCCGCGGTACTTGGCGCCCGCGACGAGGGCGGCGAGGTCGAGCGAGACGAGCTGCTTGCCCTTGAGCGAGTCGGCGACGTCGCCCGCGACGATGCGTTGGGCGAGCCCCTCGACGACGGCGGTCTTGCCGACGCCGGGCTCGCCGATGAGCACGGGGTTGTTCTTGGTGCGCCGGGTCAGCACCTGGCTGACGCGGCGGATCTCGGCGTCACGCCCGATCACCGGGTCGAGCTTGCCGCTCTGGGCGATCTGGGTGAGGTTGATGCCGTACTGCTCGAGGGCGCTCTTCGGCTCCTCCTGGCTGGAGGGGGCGCCCTGCATGTTGGCCATGGTTCTCCATCGAAGAGTTGAGTTGCGGTGACTCAAGTTTAGCGTGACGGCGCGCGGAATGCACGGCCCGAGGTCTCGCCCGGGCCCCGCGGTCAGGGACGGTGGGTGCGACGCATCCGTGCCCTCGCGATCGCCGTCGACACCAGCTCCGCCGTCGCGGCCATCGCGCGCTCGGGGCCGTGCGTCGCCGCCCACGCCGAGGCGGCGGCGGATGCTGCCGCGATCCGCTCGGGACGCCCCACGATCCGCAGCACGGCATCCGCGAGCGCCGCGAGATCGGCGGCGGGGACGAGCTCGCCGCTCACCCCCGGCTCGATCATCTCGGCCGGACCGTACGGGATGTCGTAGCTCACGACCGGGCAGCCCGCCGCGAGCGCCTCGGTGATCGAGAGCGGCCAGCCCTCGTGCCTGCTCGTGACCAGCAGCATCGCGGCCGTGCGCACCTCGTCGGCGGCACGCGGCTGGTAGCCGTGCAGGGTGATCGCCTCGCCGAGCCCGAGCTCGGCGATGAGCGCCTCCAGCTCGGGGCGCAGGGGCCCCTCGCCGAACACCTCGAGTCGCGCCCGCGGCTCCCCCGCGAGCACGGCCGGCCACACCCGGATCGCGTGCTCCACGCGCTTCTGCTCCGCGAGCCGGGCGATCATCACGACGCGGTGCGGGTCGCGACCGGATGCGGGAGCCGGCTCCCCCGTCACGAGCGCGGGGTGCGGGATGACGGCCCAGCCGTCATGCTCGCCGAAGCGGCGCACCACATCCGCCCGCTGCGCTTGGGTGAGCCAGACGACGCCGTCGAAGGCGTCGATCACCTCGAACCAGCCCGCCCACAGGGTGTTCATGGGCGAATCCCACGCGTACGGCGGCTCTGTGTGCGCGTTGTGCACCGTGTGCACGAGCGTGTAGTCGCGCGGGCCACCCACGAGCAGCTCGCCCACCTGCTTGGCCTCCGAGACGATCACGACCTCGCGGTCGTCCGCCCCGCGCGCCTCCGCGACGAGCGCGTCGACCCACAGCCGGTACAGCTCGCCGAAACCGTGCAGGGCGCCGAGCACCGTGCCGTCGGCCGCGAAGACGGCGATCTCGGCATCCGCCCGGAACCAGTCCACCCGCTGCACGAACGGCAGCCGCAGCACGCGCGTGCCGTCGTCGGCCACGACATCCGCGCCACCGTCGGCCTCGTCGACGCCCGAGGCGAGCGGATGCAGCACCGCGTCGCGCACGAGCGACGGGGTCGCTCGCAGCTCGGCGAACAGGTTGCGGATGCGGGTGCCCGGCGTCGTGAGCCCGAGCTCGCGGAACCCCTCGAGCACGCCGTCCATCGACGGCACGTCGAAGGTCAGCAGGGTCGGCACGACGCCCGCGAACTGCTCGAACTGCATCGCGCGCTGCAGGGTCGCGACCGTGTAGCCGCCGTCGAGACCGGGACGCAGCCGACTCGCGGCGATGAAGTAATGCGCGTCGGGGAACCGCACGGGCGCCTCCGACTCGCCGCCGACTACCGGCCGGGCCCCAACGGTCGCCACACCACCACCTGATTCCGCTTGAGCCGCTCGCCGGCGCGCAACGAGACTACCTCCCCCTCGGAGCCGGCCGCGAAGACGCGGCGGCCGGGACGCGCGAGAAGCTCGTCGGCGAGCGCCGCCTCCAGCTCGCGCACGCGCGCCGTGAGCGCGGTCACCTGGTTCTCGAGCTCGAGGATGCGCCGGACGCCCTCGAGGTTGAGCCCCTCGGCCGACAGCCGCGCGATCTCCCGCAGCTGCACGACGTCGCGCATCGAGTAGCGGCGCGACTTGCCGGCCGTGCGCTGGGGGCTCACGAGCCCCATCCGGTCGTACTGGCGCAGCGTCTGCGGGTGCATGCCCGCGAGCTCGGCCGCGACCGCGATCGCGAACAGCGGCGTCGACTCGTCCATCAGGCCCGCGCCCGCTCGATCAGCTCGTCACGGGGGTTCTCGTCGGGCAGCGCCGCCGCGAACTCCTCGAGCTTCCGCTTCGCCTCGCCCGACAGGTGGCTCGGCACGACGACCTGCACGGTCGCGAGCAGGTCGCCCGTCGCGCTGCTCGTGACGACGCCGCGGCCCTTGACCCGCAGCACGCGGCCGCTCGGCGTGCCGGGCGCGACGCGCAGCCGCACCGGGTCGCCGTCGAGCGTCGGCACCTCGACCGTCGCCCCGAGCGCCGCCTCTGTGAAGGTCACGGGCACCTCGATGCGCAGGTTGGCACCGTCGCGCTCGAACACCGGATGCGGTCGCACGCTGACCGTGAGCACGAGGTCGCCCGGCGAGCCCCCGTCGGGGCTCGGCTGGCCCTTGCCGCGCAGCTTGATCTTCTGGCCGTCCTTGACCCCCGCCGGGATCTTGACCTTGGTGACGGCGCCGCCCGGCAGCTGCAGGGTGACGGTGTCGCCGTGGATCGCCGTGACGAAGTCGAGGGTCGTGGTGGCCGTGAGGTCGGCGCCCGGCGTCGGGCCGCCGAAGCCGCGGTAGCCGCCCGAGGTCTGCCCGAACCGCCCCGAGCCGAACATCCCGCCCAGCAGGTCCTCGAATCCGCCCTGGCTGTAGCCGCCGCGACCTCCGCCGCCGAACATCCCGCCGAAGACGTCCTCGAAGCCCTGCCCGCCCGGGGTGAACCGGGCGCCGGACCCCATGGCCCGCAGCTGGTCGTACTCGGCGCGCTCCTTCGGGTCGGAGAGCACGGCGTACGCCTCGCTGATCTCCTTGAAGCGCGCCTCGGCCTTCGCATCCCCGGGGTTGGAGTCGGGGTGGTACTGCCGCGCGAGCTTGCGGTAGGTCTTCTTCAGCTCGGCGTCGGAGATGTCCTTCGCGACGCCGAGCACGGCATAGAAGTCCTTGTCGAACCAGTCCTGGCTGGCCATCGGACTCCTCTCGGGTGTGTCAGCTGGCGGGGGGTGCGGCGACCGCGACCTTGGCGGCGCGGATGAGTCGCTCGCCGAGCGCGTACCCGACCTGGATGACGTCCTTCACGGTCTCGGACGTCGCCTCCGGCTCGGGCAGGTGCACGACCGCCTCGTGGATGTTGGGGTCGAAGGCCTCGCCGACCTCGCCGACGCGGCGCAGCCCGTAGCGCTCGAACCCGGCCCGCAGCTTCTGCGAGACGAGCGTGAGCGGGGCGCCCTCGACGAGGTCGCCGTGCGCATCCGCCCTGTCGAGGTCGTCGATTACGGGGAGCAGGGAGCGGATCACCTCGGCGATGACCGCCTCGCGGTTCGCCGCGCGGTCGCGCTCGACGCGGGTGCGGAAATTCTTGAGGTCGGCCTGGGCCCGTGCCGCGATCTCGCGGTACTCGGCGACCAGGTCGCGCTCGGCGTCGGCCAGAAGCGCGAGGTCCTCGTCGCTCAGACCGTCGCCGTCCTCGCCCGGCCGGTCGGCCGCGGGCGCCTCGGCCCGCGGCTCGCCGGTCTCCGGGTCGATCTTCCGCTTGTCCTGGATCTTCGGCTCCTCGGCCTCGTGGTCCCGGTCGTCGCGGGTCTCGTCGGCCATGCCTACTTCTTCTCGTCCTCGTCGTCGACGATCTCGGCGTCGACGACGTCCTCGTCGGATGCGGTGGTGCCGCTCGTCGGGCTCGCGCCCTCCGCCGCCTCGGCGCTGGCCTGGTAGATGGCCTCGCCGAGCTTCGTCTGCGACTCGTTGAGCTTGTCGAAGGCCGACTTGATGGCCGCCTCGTCCTCGCCCTGGAGCGCGGTCTTGAGGGCCTCGATGTCGCCGCGGACCTCGTCGCGCACCGGCTCGGCGATCTTGTCCTCGTTCTCGGAGATGAGCTTCTCGAGCGAGTAGACGAGCTGCTCGGCGTTGTTGCGCACCTCGGCGGCCTCGCGGCGCGCCTTGTCCTCGGCCGCGTGCTCCTCGGCCTCGCGCACCATCCGCTCGATGTCGTCCTTCGGCAGCGACGAGCCGCCGGTGATCGTCATCGACTGCTCCTTGCCGGTGCCCTTGTCCTTGGCCGACACATGCACGATGCCGTTGGCGTCGATGTCGAAGGTGACCTCGACCTGCGGCACGCCGCGCGGGGCCGGCGCGATGCCGGTGAGCTCGAAGGTGCCGAGCGCCTTGTTGTCGCGCGTGAAGTCGCGCTCGCCCTGGAAGACCTGGATGGCGACCGAGGGCTGGTTGTCGTCGGCCGTCGTGAAGGTCTCGCTGCGCTTGGTCGGGATGGCGGTGTTGCGCTCGATGAGCTTCGTCATGATGCCGCCCTTGGTCTCGATGCCGAGGCTCAGCGGGGTCACGTCGATGAGCAGCACGTCCTTGCGCTCGCCCTTGAGGACGCCGGCCTGGAGCGCGGCGCCGACGGCGACCACCTCATCCGGGTTCACGCCCTTGTTGGGCTCGCGGCCGCCGGTCTCCTTCTTGACCAGCTCGCTGACCGCGGGCATGCGGGTCGAGCCGCCGACGAGCACGACGTGCGCGATGTCGGAGACCTTGACGCCTGCCTCCTTGATGACGTCCTGGAACGGCTTCTTGGTGCGGTCCAGCAGGTCGGAGGTCATCTGCTCGAACTGGGCGCGGGTGAGCGTCTCGTCGAGGTTGGCGGGGCCCTGCTCGGTGAGCGAGAGGTAGGGCAGCTGGATGCTCGTCGACATGTTCGACGAGAGCTCCTTCTTGGCCTGCTCGGCGGCCTCCTTGAGGCGCTGCAGGGCGATCTTGTCGTTCGAGACGTCGACGCCCGTGGTCTCCTTGAAGCGCTTGATGAGGTGCTCCACGACGCGCTGGTCCCAGTCGTCGCCGCCGAGGCGGTTGTCGCCGGAGGTGGCGCGCACCTGGATGGTGGAGAAGTCGTCGTCCTTGCCCACCTCGAGGAGGGAGACGTCGAAGGTTCCGCCGCCGAGGTCGAAGACGAGGATGAGCTCGTCCTCCTTGCCCTTGTCGAGGCCGTAGGCGAGCGCGGCCGCGGTGGGCTCGTTGATGATGCGCAGCACGTTGAGGCCCGCGATCTCGCCGGCCTCCTTGGTGGCCTGACGCTCGGCGTCGTTGAAGTAGGCGGGCACGGTGATGACCGCGTCGGTGACGTCCTCGCCGAGGTACTGCTCGGCGTCGCGCTTGAGCTTCTGCAGGATGCGGGCCGAGATCTCCTGCGGCGTGTACTTCTTGCCGTCGATCTCGGTCTTCCAGTCGGTGCCCATGTGGCGCTTGACGGATGCGATGGTGCGGTCGACGTTGGTGACCGCCTGGCGCTTGGCGGTCTCGCCGACGAGCACCTCCCCGTCCTTGGTGAAGGCGACGATCGAGGGGGTCGTGCGGAAGCCCTCGGCGTTCGCGATGACGGTGGGCTCTCCGCCCTCGAGAACCGAGACGACGGAGTTGGTCGTGCCGAGGTCGATGCCGACTGCTCGTGCCATGTGTGTTGCTCCTTGGGGGATGTCGTGATGCGCGGACTTGAGCCGCGCGGTATCAAGTTTGCATCACGCGTTTTTCGATGTCAAGCAGGGTTGAGCCGCCCCGACTCAACCTCGGGATGCGCGCGTCCCCCGTGTGGGCGATACCCGCCGTTCACCTCCCGGCGCTACGGTTGCCGCATGACCGACCCGACCGGCGACGACGCCTCGGCCCCCGCATCCGTGCCCGCACCCCCGACCGTCGCCAACACGGGCGCCGTCGGCGCCTTCGGCCGCGAGGGCGGCGCCGAGCGCGAGATCCCGCGCAAGCGCGTCGTGAGCTGGGCCATGTGGGACTGGGCGACGCAGCCCTTCAACACGACCGTGCTCACCTTCGTGTGGGTCGCGCTCTACCTGACCTCGTGGCAGTTCCTCGACCCGGAGGTGGCGGCATCCGGTCTACTCCCCGACGGCAAGCGCATCGACTGCGTCGCCGCCGCCAACGTCGCCACCGAGTACTGCCACGGCCTCGCCGACCTCTCGGCGTGGTGGGGGTGGGCGAACTTCGCCGCCGGCATCCTGATCCTGCTGCTCGCGCCCGTGCTGGGGCAGCAGGCGGATGCGCGCGGCAACAAGAAGAAGTGGCTCGTCGGGGCGACCCTCGCGCTCGCGCTCATCCAGTTCGCGCTCTTCTTCGTCGAGGCCGACCCGCGGTACTTCTGGTTCGGCGCCTTCGCGGTCGCCCTCGGCGCCGTGGTCAACGAGATCGGCGGCGTCAACTACAACGCCATGCTCATCGAGGTGTCGACCCCCAAGACCATCGGGCGCGTGTCGGGCCTCGGATGGGGGCTCGGCTACCTGGGCGGCGTCGTCTCGCTGCTCGCCTGCATCCCGCTCGTGCTCGGGCTGCCCGGCAACCCGCTCGCCTTCAAGATCGTCGCGCTCGTGTGCGCCGTGTGGACGATCGTGTTCGCGATCCCGCTGTTCAGGAACGTGCCCGAGACGAAGGTGCCCTCCGAGACGCGGCGCGCCAACTTCCTCGCCGCCTACAAGGTGCTCGTGCTCGACCTCGTGAAGCTCTTCCGCACCTCGCGGCCCACCTTCTGGTTCCTGCTCGCGAGCGCCGTCTACCGTGACGGCCTCGCCGGCGTCTTCGCGTTCGGCGCCGTGCTCGCCGCGCAGGGGTTCGGATTCGAGACGCTCGAGGTGATGATCTTCGGGCTCGCCGCGAACGTCGTGGCCGGCGTCTCGACCCTCATCGCCGGACGCTTCGACGACCGCTTCGGCTCGCGCACGGTCATCGTCACGGCGCTCACGGGGCTCGTGATCATGGCGCTCTTCATCTTCTTCGCCGCGCCAACCGGAAAGATCGTCTTCTGGATCGGCGGCCTCGTGCTCTCGGCGTTCGTCGGACCCGCCCAGGCCTCCAGCCGCGGTCTGCTCGCCCGGGTCACCCCCGCGGGCATGCAGGGCGAGATCTTCGGGCTCTACGCGACCACCGGCCGCGTCGCCTCGTTCCTCTCCCCCGCGGCCTGGGCGCTCTTCATCGGGGCGTTCGGCGGCATCGTCTACGGCGTGCTCGGCATCGGCGTCATCCTGCTGGTCGGGCTCGTGCTGCTGCTGCTCGTCAAGCTGCCCCCGCACGTCCGCGCGAGCTGACCCGGGCGGGCCGGCCCCCGCATCCGCCGCCCCGCCCCCGCCTCCGCCCGCGCCGCATCCGCCGCGCCGCCTCCGCCCGCTGCTTTGTAGAAAATGCAGGAGATTCTGCGGCCCTTCGCGCTGCCGTCAGGGTTGAGCCGCGCGACACTCCCGAGAACTCCTGCATTTTCTACATGGCCGGCGCGCGCAACCCGGGCTAACGTGAGGGCATGTCGACGCGGACGCTCGCCTACTGGCTGGCGCTCGTCGACCGCCTCGTGGAGCGCGGCTTCGCGAGCGCGCTCGACGAGCACGGCATCACCCGCATGCAGTGGCGCATCCTGACGGCCCTCGGTGAGGGCCCCGCCACCGCCGACGAACTAGATGCGGCACTCGCCGACCTGCCCGCCTACGACGACGACGCGACGGCGGCCGAACAGCTCGCCGAGCTCGTCGAGAGCGGATGGGTGGAGGCCGCCGACGCGTACCGGCTCACCGAGCGCGGGCGCGTGGCCCACGCCCACATCCTCGACGCCGTGGCCGAGCTGCGCACCCGCACCCTCAGCGGCATCACCCCCGAGGAGGAGCAGGCCACGCTCGCCCTGCTCGAGCGGATGGCGCGCAACCTCGGCTGGGACGGCTGAACCGCATCCGCACCGACGGCGGATAGGCTGCGAGCATGCCCGACGCGTCCGACACCACCGAGCTCGTGCTGCTGCTCGACGACGACGGCACGCCGATCGGCACCGCCGCCAAGGCGTCGGTGCACACCAACGACACGCCCCTGCACTTCGCGTTCTCGTGCCACGTGTACGGCACGAACGGTCGGATGCTGATCACCCGCCGCGCGCTCAGCAAGGACACCTTCGCGGGCGTCTGGTCGAACGCGTTCTGCGGCCACCCGGCCCCCGGCGAGACGGCGCTGGACGCCGTGCAGCGGCGCGCGCAGGCGGAGCTCGGCGTGGCCGTGCGCGACATCGAGCTCGTGCTGCCGCACTTCCGGTACCGCGCCGCCGACGCGAACGGCATCGTCGAGAACGAGATCTGCCCGGTCTTCCGCGCGCTCGTCGACGGCGACCCGAAGCCGTCGCGCGACGAGGTCGCCGAGTGGGTGTGGGCGGACCCGGCGTCGCTGCGGATGGCGGTGTCGGCCGCGCCGTTCGCGTTCAGCCCGTGGTTCGCGCTGCAGCTGGCGGCCTGGCCGATCGGTCGCTGAGCAGGCGGTCGCTGGGCGGGCCGTGCCGGGCGGCCCGGGCGCGCCTCAGGCCCCCGGTGCCCCCGCATCCGTCACCGTGACGTCGGTGCGGTGGAAGTTCTGCCACGAGCGGGAGGCGGTCGGCCCGCGCTGCCCCTGGTAGCGGTTGGCGTACGCCCCGGATCCGTAGGCGTTGACGACGGGCGAGCTCGTGCGGATGAAGCACAGCTGGCCGATCTTCATGCCCGGCCAGAGCTTGATCGGCAGGGTGGCGACGTTGGAGAGCTCGAGCGTGACATGCCCCGAGAACCCGGGGTCGACGAAGCCCGCCGTCGAGTGGGTGAGCAGGCCGAGCCGCCCGAGCGAGCTCTTGCCCTCGAGCCGCGCGGCGAGGTCGTCGGGCAGGGTGACGAGCTCGTACGTGGAGCCGAGCACGAACTCGCCGGGGTGCAGCACGAAGGGCTCGCCGGGCTTCGCCTCGATCAGCCGGGTCAGCTCGGGCTGCTCCTCGGCCGGGTCGATGAACGGGTACTTGTGGTTGTCGAACAGGCGGAAGTAGCGGTCGAGGCGCACGTCGATGCTCGAGGGCTGGATCATCTCCCGATCCAGGGGTGAGAGCCCGATGCGTCCGGCGTCCAGTTCGGCGGCGATGTCGCGGTCGCTCAGCAGCATGGATCGAGCGTAGCGGGTGGGCCGCCCGGCTCGGCTGCGGACGACTACTCGAGGTTCTCGAGCTTGTCGCGCTCCTCCTGGTACGTGCCGCGGTGGAGAACCTTGCCGTTCGCGTCGTCGACGAACTCGACGATCACGTCGACGTCGTCCTCGGCCACCCCGGCGAACTGCTGGTACATGGCGCCCTGCGCGTAGAAGGCGAGCGCGTAGAGGGCCTCGAACGGGACGTAGCGTGACGCGTCGACGGAGATCGTGTAGTGCGTCAGCCCGTCGTCATGTTCGACGGCCGTCATGGAGTTGTCCGTCTGGGCGATGAGCTCGTCCACAGCCTCGCGCCCCGCGTCACGCAGCGACGTGAGCGTGTCATCCCGCTGCGCCTTCGTCATCGTGAAGACGATGGTGTCGCCCTCGATCCGCGCGGTGTAGCCCTGGGCGACGGCGCCCGCGATGATGTCCGCGTCCTTGACCGATCTGTCGGGGTCGAGCAGCGAGCGCGAGATGGTGATGTCGACGTCGGCGAGGTTCTCGTCGACCTCGATCTCCTCGACCTCCTCGACCACCGACGCAGAGGGTTCGGGATCGGCCGGGGCCTGCGGCTCCGCGGCGGCGCATCCGGCGAGGGTGGATGCGGCAAGAAGCGCCGTCGCCAGGGCGGCGGTACGGAGAGCGGTGTTCATGGAGTCCTCACTGTCGGTGGTGGTCGCCGGCGTGGAGCTCTCCGGTTATGACGAATCGTCGAACGTCACGCTAGCGGATGCCGGCGACATCCGGGTGCGCGGCGAGGTGCGCGCCCGCCGCGCGCAGCCAGCGGGCGGGATCGGCCGTGGCCGCATCCGCGCTGCCGGCCAGCTCGACGAGCGACACGGCACCTGCGAACGCGCCGAGCTCCGCGTCGGGGGCGATGCGGCCCGCGGCGAGCAGCGCGGGCACGCGGCGGGCGGATGCTGCTGCCGCGACGAACGCGGGAACCTTGCCGTCCGCCGACTGCCGGTCGTACGCGCCCTCCCCTGTGACGACCGCGTCGGCCCCCGCGAGCGCCGCGTCGAGCCCGACGAGGTCGGCGACCTCGGCGGCGCCCGAGCCGAGGCGGGCGCCGAGGGCGTGGAGGGTGAAGCCGACGCCGCCCGCGGCTCCCGCTCCCGGGGTGGCGGGGTCGGCATCCGGGAACCGCGCCGCGTAACCGTGAAGGGCGGTGTCGGCTCGCGCGATGCCGTGCGCGTCGAGCCCCTTCTGCGGGCCGAACACGTGCGCGGCGCCCCGCGGGCCGAGGAGCGGGTTGGTGACGTCGGTCACGACCAGCGTCGGCGGCAGCGGGCGCAGCGCCGTGAGGTCGAGGGCCGCGAGCGCGGCGAGGTCGCGCAGGCCGCCTCCGAGCGGCGCGCCTGCCGCGTCGCGGGCGCGCGCGCCGAGGGCGGTCAGCATCCCGAGCCCCGCGTCGGTGGACGCGCTCGACCCGATGCCGAGCACGAGCCGCGACACCCCGTGGTCGAGCGCGGCGGCGATCGCCTGACCGAAGCCGATCGTGTGGGCCGCGTCGGGGCGCAACTCGTCGAGCAGCTCGATGCCCGAGGTGGAGGCGAGCTCGACCACGCCCGTCCCGCGCGGGAACGCAGGCGTCGGCGGCAGCAGCAGCCAGGCCGCGTCGACGTCGCGGTCGTCGGGTCCGCGCACCGTCACCGGCATCCGGATGGCGCCCGGCACCGTCGCGAACGCCGCCAGCGTGCCCTCCCCGCCGTCCGCCATCGGGCGCAGCACCACCGCATCCTCGGGGCGCGCCGAGAGCCAGCCGTCGGCGAGGGCGCGGGCGGCGGATGCGGCGTCGAGCGTGCCCTTGAACGAGTCGGGCGCGAACACGACGGTGGGCATGCCCGAAGCCTACGAGGTGGGCGGGGCGAGGCGGGGGCCGGTCTCGTATAGGCTCTATGGGAGCCGTTCGCGGCTCGCGGGGCTGTAGTTCAATGGTAGAACTTCTGCTTCCCAAGCAGACAGCGCGGGTTCGATTCCCGTCAGCCCCTCCGATCTCCGCCGTGTCACGGGTCGCCCTCCGGGCGGCCCGTTCGTCGTCTCCCGGCCGCAGCGTGCCGACTACATGGCGAAGTGACACGTTCGGCGCCGCGCAGCCCCGAATGTGTCACTTCGCCATGTAGTCGGCACGGCCGCGGGCCGTGAGCTCACCCGCGCGGCACCGCGGTCGTGCGCATCCGCAGCTCGAGGCCGCCGGGCACCTCGGCGGTCGCGAGCGCAACCGTGATCGAGGCGAGCTCGGCGAGGCTCGTCAGGTGCGTGCCGCCGCACGGGATGCGCGCCTCGCCCTCCGGCAGGGAGCACACCCAGGCGCGGCGATCGGAGATCGCCTCGCCCTCGCGCTCGATGCGCACGGCCGCGCCGGAGGCGACCCACGCCTCGAGGAGGGCGTTCGCGCGGGCGGCCACGGCATCCGGGTTCTCCAGGGCGGCGGGGCTGAAGCCCGCGCGTCGCGCGGACTTGCCGACGCGGTAGCTGTCGTCCGCGCCGAACGGCTCGATGCGGGAGCTCTGGCTCGCGGTCCCCTCGAAGTCGGGGTTGCCCAGCGCGTCGCCGCGCACCTCCTTGGTCCACGCCTCGGCGAGGGCCGCGTCGAGCGCGAGCGAGGCCAGGTGGCAGGCGGTGTGGCCGGCCGAGAGCGCGTGCCGGTGGGCGGCGTCCACCTCGACCTCGACCTCGTCGCCTACCGCGGGCACCGCGCCCGCCTCGAGCACGTGCCCCACCACGAACACCCAGCCCGCGGTGCCGCCGCGCACGGGCAGCTCGGCCCCGAGGAACAGCTCGCCGTCGTGGATGCCGCCGGTCACGGTGTCGACGAGGGCGGCCTCGCCGCCCGACCACCGCATCCGCCCGCGGTCGCCGGGCTGGTCGGGCCACGCGGTGTCGACCGGATGCGCGGCCGTACGGTCGAGCAGCACGGCGGTGCGGCCGTCGTCGAAGGGCGCGAGGTGCAGCACGACACCGGCAGAGACGGTGTCGCCTGCGGGGTAGGAGACGCGGGTGTCCTCGGTGGGGAGGGTCATCCCCTCACGCTACCCGCGCCCTCGCGCAGTCGGAGTGTGTACGGTCGAGGGCGTGACCGTATTCTCGCCCGAGGTGGTGGCCGCCGTGCTGCACCACATGAACGACGACCACACCGACGACAACACCCTCATCGTGCGCGCCTTCGCGGGCGTCGAGCCGCAGTCGGCGACGATGGCCGACCTCGACCACCTGGGCGGCACGTGGCACTACGTGGCCGAGGGGGTCGCGGGCGAGCTGCGGCTGCCGTGGTCGGAGGAGCTGTCGGAGCGCCCCCAGATCCGGCGCGAGATCGTGGCGCTGTACGACGCCGCGTGCGCGAAGCTCGGCGTGGAGCCGCGGCCGCACGCCTGAGCCGGGCGGCGACGCCTCCGGGCACGGGCCGAGTGGCGCCAACCTTCAGGCAGCCATAAACTAAGGGAAACCTAACCTCAAGGAGTTCCCGTGTCCGTGCTGCCCTTCTCCCAGGCCCTCCGCGAGCGCACCTGGTCGGGACACTCCGACAGCGAGCACGCCGGCTTCATGGCCGACCTCATGAAGGGCGAGGGCACCCGCGACGACTACATCGCGCTCGTCGTGCAGCACTACTTCATCTACGAGGCGCTCGAGGCGGCCGAGGCGAGCTTCGCGGGCGACCCGGTCGTCGCCCAGTTCGCCACCCCGCGCCTCACCCGGCTGCCGGCCCTCGAGGCCGACCTCGCGTACCTGCTGGGCGAGGGATGGCGCGAGCAGATCGCGCCGCTGCCCACCACCGTGGCGTACGTCGAGCGCATCCGTCAGATCGAGGCCGACCGCTGGGCGGGCGGCTTCGTCGCCCACCACTACACGCGCTACCTCGGCGACCTCTCGGGCGGCCAGTTCATCGGCCGCGTCATGCAGCGCCGCTTCGGCTTCGAGACCAACGGCGTCGGTTTCTACCTCTTCGACGAGATCGCCGACCCGACCGCGTTCAAGCAGACCTACCGCGACGAGCTCGACCGGGTCGCGTGGGACGCGGATGAGCGCGAGCGCGTGATCGACGAGGTGCTGCTCGCCTACCGGCTCAACACCGAGCTCTTCGACGACCTCGCGGCAGCCAAGGCCGCCTGACCCCCGCCTACGCCTCGATCCCCGGGATGGGCTTCGCCCGCCCCATGAACCGTTTGACGTTCTCGTCGACGATGATGTCGGATGGCCGCAGCGGCCGGGTCAGGTAGAGCCCGTCGAGCGCGGTCAGCCGGCTGAGCGCCACATACGTCTGCCCGGGCGCGAAGCTGCGCTGCCCGAGGTCGACGATCGCCCGGTCGTAGCTCTTGCCCTGCGACTTGTGGATGGTGACCGCCCACGCGAGCCGCAGCGGGAACTGCGTGAACTCGGCCACGACATCCTTCGTCAGCTGCTTCGTGACCGGTGAGTAGCTGTACTTGTAGCGCTCCCAGGTGACGGGGGCGACCTCGAAGTCCTCGCCGTCGACCTCGACCGTCACGTTGTCGGCGATCTTCACGACCTCGCCGATCGTGCCGTTCACCCAGCGCCCCTCGCCGCCCGCGTCGTTGCGCAGGAACATCACCTGCGCGCCGACCTTCAGCTCGAGCTTCTCGTCGGCGGGGTAGGCGCGCCCGCCGAAGTCGCCGTTCACATCCGCCACCGCCGAGAGGATGCGCCCCGGCAGCCTGCCGAGCGCCGACTGGTTGATGCGGGTGACGGTGGCGTTCGTCGTGGCGAGCGTGATCGTGCCGTCGTCGGGGGCGGGCCGAGCGCCGACCGAGTTGAGCCTGCCCGCCATCTCGGCCGTGACCTGGCCGTAGCGCACCCCGTTCAGCAGCTGCTTGAACTCGAGCTCGTGCTGGCGGTGGATGGTGCCGAGCTCGTAGATCGTGAGGTCGGCCTCCTCCCAGACGCGCGCGTCGAAGAACCACATCGAGCGGTAGCGGTCGGCGAAGTAGGCGCGCTCGTCGGCGTCGCCCGGCACGGGCGCGAGCTGGAACGGGTCGCCGAAGAGCACGAGCTGCACGCCGCCGAACGGCTCACGCCGCCGCTGCCGCGCCTGCCGCAGGCTGCGGTCGATCGCATCCAGCAGGTCGGCGTTCACCATCGACACCTCGTCGATCACGAGCGTCTCGATCGTGTTGAGCAACTTCTTGAGCTCGGCCGTCTGCTCGATCTCGTGGTCGGCGATCACGCCGATCGGCAGGCGGAAGAGCGAGTGGATGGTCTGCCCGCCCACGTTGAGCGCCGCGACCCCGGTGGGCGCGCAGATCACGAGCTGCTTGGAGGTGTTCCAGGCGAGGTACTCGAGCAGGGTCGACTTGCCGGTGCCCGCGCGCCCCGTCACGAAGATGTGCTCGCGCGTGGTCTCGATCGCCTCGAAGACGGCCCGCTGCTCGGGGGCGAGGTCGGAGCGCGGCATCCCAGAAGGCTAACCGAGCCGCGCCCGCCCCCCGCATCCGGCACGGCAGAATGTGGATCATGCGCATCGTGCTCGGCTGGGTGGGGGCCGCGGTGCTGCTCGCCGCGATCGTCGCGGCGGGGGTCGCGACCGCGAACGCGACCGTGTACTCGGCATCCGCCTTCGTGCGCGACTACCTGGGCGCACTCGCCGCGGGCCGCGTCGACGAGGTGCTGGCCCTTCCCGGCGTGGACGCCGACGGCCTCGACGAGCGGATGCTGGAGCCCGCCGCCCTGGGCGCCTTCACCTGGCGCATCACCGACGACGTCGAGCGCAACGGCGTGCACCGCATCGGGGTCGAGTTCACCGCGGCCGGCACGGGCGGGCAGGCGAGCGGGCGCGCTGACGGGCGCGCGACCCTCGAGGTGCGCCGGATCGGCACCCGCGCGCTGCTGTTCCCCGACTGGGGCTTCGCCGCCTCCCCCGTCACCACGCTCTCGGTGGGCGCCGACGGCGACGGGCGGTTCACGGTCGGCGAGCTGCCGCTCGAGCTGTCGGGCGACGGCCCCACCGCCTTCGCCGCGCTCACCCCGGGCGTCTACGTTCTCGCCCACCACTCCGAGTACCTCGTCGCCGACGACACCGTCGTGCTCGCCACGGGGGCGATGCGGTCGGTCGACGTGCACGTCCGGCCGAACGAGGCGTTCCTGGCATCCGCCGCGACCGCGCTCGACGACTACCTCGCCGGCTGCACCGCGCAGCACGTGCTCTTCCCCACCGGTTGCCCGTTCGGGCACGCGATCGAGAACCGCGTGGCATCCGAGCCCCGCTGGTCGATCGTCGAGGTGCCGGATGTCGTGCCCGTCGCCGCGGACGAGCGCGGCCTCTGGGAGCTGCACGGCGCCGAGGGCACGGCGCACCTGAGCGTCGAGGTGCAGTCGCTCTTCGACGGCAGCATCTCGGAGCTCGAGAAGGACGTGCCGTTCAGCGTCAACGCGCACCTCGGCTTCACAGGCGGCACCCTGACGCTCGTGCCGTTCCGCGAGTCGTCGCGCCGCTGATCCCGCGGGCGAAGCGGGTGTGCGGCGGCGTCTCCGAGACGCTGGCACCGGGTCGGGCGGGAGCGCGCCGTCCAGGCGCGCGAGGGCATGCGTCTCGGAGACGCCGCCGCGCACCCGCGACGCGACCCGCGCCGGTCAGCCGCGCTCGGAGCGCGAGGCGAGCATCGCGTTGTAGGCGGCGAGCTCGGCCTCACCGTCGCGGTCGGCCGCGCGGTCGCGCCGCCGCGCCTCGCGGTCGTCGCTGAGCGACCACTGCACCGCCACCACGATCGCCAGGATCACCGTGGGGATCTCGCCGATCGACCAGGCGATCCCGCCGCCCCAGCGCTGGTCCTCGAGCGGGGTGTTGCCCCACGTGCGACCCATCGCACCGAACCAGTCGGCGAGCATGAGGCCCTGGTCCGACATGATCGCGAGCCCGAAGAAGGCGTGGAAGGCCATCGTCGCCAGCAGCAGCAGCAGGCGCAGCGCGTACGGCGGGCGTTTGCGCACCGGGTCGGAGCCGACCAGCACGAGCGCGAACAGGTACCCCGAGATGAGGAAGTGGGTGATCATCCACAGGTGCCCGACGTGGTCGGTCACCGCCCAGCGGAAGATCGGCGTGTAGTAGAACACCCACAGCGACACCGCGAACACGGCCGCAGCCACGAACGGGTTGGTGAGCACGGCCGCGACCGGCGACTGCACGGCCCACAGGATCCACTCCCGCGCCCCGCGGCTGCCGTCGTCGCGCTTGTGGATGGCGCGCGCGGCGAGCGTGACCGGCGCGGCGAGCACGAGCACCGTGGGGATCGCCATCGTGAGCACCATGTGCCCGAGCATGTGCGCCGAGAACAGGAACTGCTCGTACACGCCGGGCGCGCCGTTCGTCACCCAGAGCAGCGCCGCCATCCCGAGCAGCCACAGCAGGGTGCGGTGCACGGGCCAGCGGTCGCCGCGGCGGTGCAGCCGCCAGACGCCCGCCAGGTAGAAGAACACCCCGAAGGCGACCACGAGCGCCCAGATCAGCTCGAGCCGCCACTCGGTCAGGTAGCCGAGCGGGGTGAGCTCGGGCGGCAGCTCACGGCCCGTGAGGTAGGCGGCGGGGCTCGGATCAGCGAGCTCGGTGCTCGGGACCGCCTCGATCGGCGGGGCGGTGCGGGCGAGACCCGCCGCGAGACCCGAGGCGATGCCCATGAAGGCCAGCTCGCCCAGCACGAGCGCGCGGAACCACCAGGCGGATCCGCCATCCGTCACCCGCCGCACGACCCAGCGCCGCTGCACCGCACCGAACACGCCCAGGGCGAGCAGCGCGGTGAGCTTGCCGAGCACGATGAGGCCGTAGGGGGTGCCCAGGTTGGCCAGCTCGCCCACCCGCAGGGCGGCGGATGCGTAGCCCGACACCGCGACGAGCACGAAGCTGACGAGGGCGACGCTCGAGTAGCGCGCGAGCACCGCGCGCATCCGCTCGCCGCCCAGCTCGCGCCGCACCACGACGAGGGCGAGCAGCCCGCCCACCCAGACGGCCGCGAACAGCATGTGCAGCCAGATCGCGCTCACCGCGAGGTCGTGCTCGGCCGTCGAGCCGGCGTGTCCCTGCTGCGCGATCGGCAGCAGTGCCAAGGCGGAGCCGGCCGCCGTGACCGCGAGGGCCGTCACGTGGCGCACGGCGAAGCAGACGGCCGTCGCGGCGGCCGCCACGAGGGTCACGGTGAACCACGCGCGGCCGGAGGAGACCTCGGTGAGGAAGGTGCCGAGCTGCTGCCCGTAGGCGTCGTCGAGGGTCGGCGCGCTGATGTGCAGGCTCTGGAAGAGCAGGAACGCCATGGTTCCGGATGCGACGGTCCAGACCCCGGCGCCCGCTGCGGCGAGGTCGACCACGCGCTCGTACGCCCTCTCGCCGGGGGTCAGCGCGAAGCAGGCGAGCAGCAGTCCGCCGATCGTCGCGGAGGCGCCGAGGTCGACGAGCACGGTCGCGACCGGGATGCCGTAGCGCACCACGGCGCCCGGGTCGACGAGCGGAAGCGGGGCGGCCCCGCCGCCGACGGCGAGCGCGACGAGCACCGCCGCGAGGGCGGCGAGCAGGAGGAGGGCGGGTCCGGTGACCCAGGCGAGGCGCCGCACGCAACCAGCCTATGCGCGTCGGCTGGGCGCATCCGGCCGGGGACGCGTCAGGGGCGCCGCCCGGTGACCGGACGACGCCCCTGACAGAGCTGGAGGTGCCTTACTTGACGGCAGCCTTGAGCTTCGAGCCGGCCGAGACCTTCACGCCGTTCGACGCGGCGATCTGGATGGTCTCACCGGTCGCGGGGTTGCGGCCCGCACGCGCGGCGCGGTGGGTCTTCTCGAACGACAGCCAGCCGGGGATGCTGACCTTGGTGCCGCCGCCGACCTGCTTGGCCACGACGGAGAAGAACGCGTCGACCACCTTGTTGACGGCGGCCTGGCTCTCGCCGGTCTCGGCCGCGATCGCGGCGACGAGGTCGCTCTTGTTGAGGGTGTCAGCCATGGGTGTCCTCCTCGGACGTTTCGATCTGGATGCGGGATCCGGTGGGAACACCGCGGGGTCGGCCCCGAGGCTGTCTACCCCTGAACCGTGCTCGAAACTACCAGCGATCCCCGACATTCCGGGTGTTTTGGGGCCGTTTCGGCAAGTCGGCCTCAGGCGATGGTTGAGGGTTTCGGGGACGACGAAGGGGCGCCGGCGCGAAGCCGACGCCCCTTCGGACGTGAATGCGGTGCTTACCAGCTCGACTTGGTCACGCCGGGCAGCTCGCCCCGGTGGGCCATGTCGCGGAAACGCACACGCGAGATGCCGTACTGCGACAGCACACCGCGGGGGCGGCCGTCGATGGCGTCACGGCTGCGGAGGCGCACCGGCGACGCGTCGCGCGGCAGCTTCTGCAGGCCGAGGCGGGCGGCCTCGCGCTGCTCGTCGGTCGAGTTCGGGTCGACGAGGGCCTTCTTCAGCTCAAGGCGCTTCGCGGCGTAACGCTCGACGACGACCTTCCGCTGCTCGTTCTTGGCGATCTTGCTCTTCTTGGCCATGTCTTAGCGCTCCTCGCGGAACTCGACGTGCTTGCGCACGATGGGGTCGTACTTCTTGAGCACGAGACGGTCGGGGTTGTTGCGGCGGTTCTTCTTGGTCACGTAGGTGTAACCGGTGCCGGCGGTGGAGCGGAGCTTGATGATCGGACGGATGTCCTGAGCCTTCTTGGCCATCTCAGATCTTCTCCCCTCGTGCGAGGAGGTCCTGGACGACCGCCTCGATGCCGCGTGCGTCGATCACCTTGATGCCCTTGGCGGACAGCGTCAGGGTCACGGTGCGCTTGAGCGACGGGACGTAGTACTTCTTCTTCTGCACGTTCGGGTCGAAGCGGCGCTTCGTCCGACGGTGCGAGTGCGAGATGTTGTGTCCGAAGCCGGGGACGGCTCCGGTCACCTGGCACACAGCTGCCATGGTTCTTCCTATCTGGTTACCGTGGGGCGAGCGCCCCACCCAAGGTCACTTGTCGGCACGCCAGGTCGTGATCCCTCACACGGATGCGGTGGTCGCGACGGCGCACAAAGAAGGCCGCATTCCTGCGGTCAACCCTCCGAGCATACGCGACGGATGCCGCATCCGCCAGCGCGAGGACGCATCCGGGGTGCGTGCGTGCCGCGGGTGTAGCGCGTGCGTGCTGTATCCGTGCTGCTTCCGTGCCGTACCCGTGCCGCGTGCGTGCCGCATCCGCGCTGCTTCCGTGCTGCCTCGCCTGCTGCGTCTCGTGCTGCGTCGCCTGCTCGGCACCCCTCAGAATCGTGCCGAATTGTCGTTATGAGCCGCCATTGCGACAATTCGGCACGATTCTGAGGGGGGTCAGTTCGCTCGCGGGGCGGTTCGCTCGCGGGGGTGCGGATGCAGCAGGCGGCAGCGCTGCGGGCGGAGAAAACCCCAGGCGGCGGGAGCAACTTCCCCCGCCGCGTGCACGGATCACCGCCCGCCGGCGCGGTTGCTCCCGCCGATGGTGCGGTTGCTCCCGCCGCAGGGTTGGGGCCCGGGCCCGGGTGCGGGGTCGCGGCGCCCGTTCTGGGCGGGCGGTCTGGGCGCGGGGTCACGACGCCTGGGCTCGACGCGAGGTCGAGGTGCGGGGTTGGGCGCGGGGTTGGGCGCGGGCTCGAGACGCAGACGCGCGGGGTCAGCGCCCGGATGCCGCGGCCGCTGAGCAGGCGGGGCACAGTCCGAAGACGTCGACCACGTGGTTCGGCTCGGTGAAGCCGTGCTCGGCCGCGACCTGGCGCGCCCAGGCCTCCACGGGATCCGCCGAGATCTCGACCGCCGTGCCGCAGCTGCGGCAGATCAGGTGGTGGTGGTGCGAGCCGGGCGTGCAGGCGCGGTAGAGGCTCTCGCCCTCCTGCACGAGCGAGTCGGCCTCGCCCTCGTGGGCGAGGTCGGCGAGCGCCCGGTAGACGGTCGCGAGTCCGACCTCGGATCCGGTGCCGCGGAGCGAGGCGTGCAGCGCCTGGGCGGACACGAAGCCCTCGGTGCGACCGAGCGCCTCGCGCACGGCCTCGCGCTGCCACGTGTTGCGCTTCACGCCCGCACCTCCCTCGCCCCCAGGGTAGAGCGACGGCGGCGGCGGCGCGAGGCGAGCACGCACACCCCCCAGATGAGGAACGAGATGGTGGTCACGTAGGGGCTGATCGGCACGCTCGCGCCGAGCGCCAGCAGGATGCCGCCCACGAGCGACACGAGCGCGAACGCCATCGACAGCAGCGGCACGACCACCGGCGAGCTCGAGATGCGCAGCGCGGCGGCCGCAGGCGTCACCAGGATCGAGAGCACGAGCAGCGCGCCCACGATCTGGATGCTCGCCGCCACGGCCAGCCCGAGCAGCAGCATGAAGACGATCGAGATCGCCCGCACCGGCACTCCGCGGGCTGCGGCGACATCCGCGTCGAGGCTCGCGAAGCTGAGCGGCCGCCACATCGCGAGCAGCCCGACCACCACGATGCCGCAGACGATCGCGAGCCAGCCGAGGCGCGGGTCGTCGACGGCGACGATCTGGCCGGTCAGCAGCCCGAACTTGGTGGATGCGCGGCCGGGGTAGAGCGCGAGGCACAGGATGCCGAGGCCGAGGCCGAACGGCATGAGCACCGCGGTGATCGAGTTGCGTTCCCGCGCCCGCGAGCCGAGCACACCGATGAGCACCGCGGCGACGAGCGAGCCGATGATCGAGCCCTCGACCACGCCCACGCCGAACAGCAGGCCGGCGGCCGCCCCCGCGAACGAGAGCTCGCTCACCCCGTGCACGGCGAACGCGAGGTCGCGTGTCATCACGAAGACGCCGATCAGGCCGCCCGCGATGCCGAGCACGGCGCCCGCGAGGATCGAGTTGTGCAGCAGGGCGAGCAGTGCGCCGTAGTCGCTGAAGTCGAAGAGCGCGCTCCACCAGTCCGTCACGCGGCACCCCCGTGCTCGTGCTCGTGCAGGTGGTGGGAGGTGTCGGGCGCGCCGACGATCACGACGCGTCCGTGGGTGCGGATGACGTCGACCTGGGCCTCGTACAGCTCGGAGAGCACGGCGGAGGTGAGCACCTCATCCGGGGCCCCGATGCGGAACCGACCGCCCGCGAGGTAGAGCACGCGGTCGACCATGCCGAGCAGCGGGTTGACGTCGTGGGTGACGAAGAGCACGCCGAAGCCGCGCTCGCGCCGGTGCCGGTCGATGAGCTCGGAGACGACGCGCTGGGCGCGCAGGTCGAGCGAGCCGAGCGGCTCGTCGCACAGCATGAGCAGCGGGTCGCCCGCGAGGGCCTGGCCGACCCGCAGGCGCTGCTGCTCGCCGCCGGAGAGCAGGCTCACCGGCACCTTGGCGTAGTGGGCGGCGCCGACAGCGTCGAGGAGCTGGTCGACGCGGGCGCGGCGGGCGCGGCTCGGGAGCCCGACGCCCCAGCGCTCGCCGTCGACGCCGAGGCGCACGAGGTCGCGGCCCCGGATGCGCATGGCCGGGTCCTGCCCGCGCTGCTGCGGGATGTAGCCGATGCGTCGGTCGCCGCGGCGCACGGGGTCGCCGGCGACGCGGATCTCGCCGCGGGCGAGCGGATGCTGCCCCAGCACCGCGCGCAGCAGGCTCGTCTTGCCTGACCCGTTCGCCCCGAGCACCGCGATGAGCTCGCCCGGCGCGACGTCGAGGTCGAGGCCCGACCAGAGCGTGCGCGCGCCGAGGGTCAGCTGCGCGTCGCGCACGCTGAGCACGGGTTCGGTCACCGCGCCATGCTACCTGAGAATGGTTATCAGTGTCTGCCGACACCGGGTGGCCCCCCGCTGACTGGTCGGTAAATCCCGCTATTCGGCACGAATAACGGGATTTACCGACCAGTCAGCGACGGGGGCATGAGCCCGGGTGGGTCAGTCGAGCAGGAGGGCCGGCTCCTCGAGCACGGAGGCGACATCGGCGGTGAAGCGGGAGGCGACATCCCCGTCGACCACGCGGTGGTCGAAGGAGGCGCCGACCGTCGTGACGTAGGCGGGGCGCACCTCGCCGTCCACGACCCACGGCTTCTGCTTGATCGCACCAAGCGCCACGATCGCCACCTCGCCCGGGTTCAGGATCGGGGTTCCCGTGTCCATCCCGAACGAGCCGAGGTTGGTGATCGTGATCGTGCCGTTCGACATGTCGGCCGGCTGCGTCTTGCCCTCGCGCGCCACGAGCGTCAGCTGCTCGAGCGACTGCGCCAGCTCCAGCAGCGACAGGTTCTGCGCATCCTTGACGTTCGGCACGATGAGCCCGCGCGGGGTGGCCGCCGCGATGCCCAGGTTCACGTAGTGCCGCACGATGATCTCCTCATCCGTCCACGACGAGTTCACCGTCGGGTTGCGCCGCACCGCCCAGATGATCGCCTTCGCCATCACGAGCAGCGGCGACACCCGCACGCCGGCGAAGTCGGGCGAGGCCTTCAGGCGCTTCACGAACTCCATCGTGCGGGTCGCGTTCACGTCGGTGAACACCGAGACGTGCGGGGCGGTGAACGCGGATGCCACCATCGCCGTCGCGGTCGCCTTGCGCACGCCCTTCACCGGGATGCGCTCCTCGCGCTCGGAGGGCCACGCCGGCGTCTGGATGTTGCGGAACACGCTCGCCTGCTCCGCCTGCCGGATGACGTCCTCACGCAGCACCTCGCCGCCGGGCCCCGTCGCGGTCACCTGGGCGAGGTCGACGTCGAGGTCCTTCGCGAGCTTGCGGATGGGCGGCTTCGCGAGCACCTGGGCCCCCGCGTGCCGGGGCGCCGTGCGCGCGGGCGCGGCGGATGCGACGGGCGCGCCCGCAGCATCCGGCGCCCCCGGCGTCGGCACCGCCGCACCGGGACGACGACGCCGGGTGGCGCCGTGGCCGCCCTTCGAGCCGTAGCCGACGAGAACGGCCCCCGACCCGGCGTCCTCGGGCTCGGCCCGCGGCGCCATGCTCGCGGGGTCGCTCACCGCGCCGAGGCCCTCGGAGTCGTTGGCGGGCGCCTGCAGCTCGATCGTTCCGCCGGACGACTCGACGCGGATGATGGGCGCGCCCACCTCGACGGTCGCGCCCTCCTCGGCGAGCAGCTCGGTGACGGTGCCCGCGAACGGCGAGGGCAGCTCGACGAGCGACTTGGCGGTCTCGATCTCGACGAGCACCTGGTTGACGCTCACCCGGTCGCCCGGCTTGACCTTCCAGGCGACGATCTCGGCCTCGGTCAGGCCTTCGCCGACGTCCGGCAGCGGGAACTCTGCGTGGGCCACGGGCCCTCCTAGGTGTGTCGGGATACGGATCAGTAGGCGAGGGAGCGGTCGACCGCCTCGAGGATGCGGTCCACATCCGGGAGGTAGTTGCCCTCGAGCTTGGCGGGCGGGAACGGGGTGTCGAACCCGGAGACGCGCAGCACGGGCGCCTCGAGCGAGTAGAAGGCCCGCTCGGCGACGGTCGCGGCGATCTCGGAACCGACCGAGACGTTGCCGGGCGCCTCCTGCGCGACCACGAGCCTGCCGGTCTTCTGCACCGACTCGAGGATCGGCGTGAAGTCGAGCGGCGACAGCGAGCGCAGGTCGATCACCTCGACGCTCGTGCCCTCCCCTGCGGCGACCTCCGCCGCCTGCAGCAGCTGGCCGACCATCGCGCCGTGCCCGACGAGCGTCACCTGGGTGCCGGTGCGCACGACGCGGCTCTGGTGCAGCGGGGCGGGCACGCCGTCATCCGCCACCTCGCCCTTGACCCAGTAGCGGCTCTTCGGCTCGAAGAACAGCACGGGGTCGGGGGATGCGATGGCCTGCTGGATCATCCAGTACCCGTCGTTGGGGGTCGCCGGGCTCACCACGCGCAGGCCCGCGGTGTGCGCGAAGTAGGCCTCCGGGCTCTCCTGGTGGTGCTCGACCGCGCCGATGTGCCCGCCGTAGGGCACCCGGATGACGACCGGGAACGACTGCGAGCCCTCGTGGCGGTAGGTGAGCTTGGCCAGCTGCGAGGTGATCTGGTCGAAGCCGGGGTAGATGAAGCCGTCGAACTGGATCTCGCACACCGGGCGGTAGCCGCGCATGGCCAGACCGATCGCGGTGCCGATGATGCCCGACTCCGCCAGCGGGGTGTCGAGCACCCGGTTCTCGCCGAACTGCGCCTTGATGCCCTCGGTCACCCGGAACACGCCGCCGAGCGTGCCGATGTCCTCGCCCATCAGCAGCACCTTGTCGTCGGCTGCCATCGCGGCACGCAGACCCTCGTTGATGGCCTTCGCCATCGGCAGCATCCGCTCGCTCACGCGCCCGCCTCCTCGTATCCGGCCTCGAAGGCGGCAAGCCAGGCGGCCTGCTCGGCGACCAGCGGATGCGGGTCGGTGTAGACGTTCTGGAAGATCTTGGTGCTCGGTGGGTCGGGCAGCTCGAGGGTGCGGCGCCGCACGTCGGCGGCGAGATCCTCGGCCTCGGTCGCGACCTCGCGGAAGAAGTCGTCGGCGACTCCCCGGCCGCGCAGGTAGGTCTCGAACCGGCCGATCGGGTCGCGCTCGCTCCAGAAGCGCGTCTCCTCGTCCTCGCGGTACTTGGTGGGGTCGTCGCTCGTGGTGTGCGCGCCCATGCGGTAGGTGAGCGCCTCGATGAAGCGGGGCCCCTCGCCGGCGCGGGCGGCATCCAGGTTCATGCGGGTTGCGGCGTAGCTCGCGAGCACGTCGTTGCCGTCGATCTGCACGCTCGGGATGCCGAAGCCCGCGGCGCGCAGGTACAGCGGCGTGCGCGACTGGCGCTCGACGGGCACCGAGATGGCCCAGTGGTTGTTCTGCAGGAAGAACACCTGGGGGGTCTGGTAGCTCGCGGCGAACACGAAGGCCTCGTTGACGTCGCCCTGGCTCGTGGCGCCGTCGCCGAAGTAGACGAGCGTGGCCTGGTCGACATCCGCGTCGCCGGTGCCGACGACCCCGTCGAACCGCATCCCCATCGCATAGCCGGTGGCGTGCAGCGCCTGCGAGCCGATCACGAGGGTGAAGAGGTGGAAGTTGCCGGTCTCGGCCGGCACCCATCCGCCGTGGCTGAGGCCGCGCAGCATCTCGATGATCTTGACGACGTCGAGACCCCGGATGCGGCCGACCACGTGCTCGCGGTAGGCGGGGAAGATGTGGTCCTGGGCGCGCGCGGCGTAACCGGAGCCCACCTGCGCCGCCTCCTGGCCGAGGCTCGGGATCCACAGCGCCAGCTGCCCCTGCCGCTGCAGGTTGCCCGCCTCGATGTCGAAGCGGCGGATCGTGACCATCTGGCGATGGAAGTCGAGGAGCTGCTGCTCCCCGAGCCCGGAGACGAGCTCGAGGTAGGGCGCGTTGGCGTCGTTCTCGACGAGCGTGCCCTCGGGCGAGAGCAGCTGGACCGTCGCCTCGGTATAAGACATGGGTTCCACCCTATCCGCGCCGCATTCCGCGCCGTTCAGAGGCTGCGCACAACCTCATCCGCCGCCGCTAGGAGCCTGGCGACAGACTCCTCCTCGCCGACGGTCACCCGGATGCCGTCGGGCGGGAACACCCGCGCGACGATGCCGTGGGCCTCGAGCACCTCGGCCGCGGCCGCCGTGCCCTCGCCCGTCGGCAGCCACACGAAGTTGCCCTGCGGTTCGGGGATGCGCCACCCCTGCGCGGCGAGGCCGTCGCGGATGCGGGTGCGGCGTTCGACGAGCACGGCGAGCTGCGCGCGGTACTCGTCCTCGTGCTCGAGCGCCGCGCGCGCCGCGCGCTGGGCCGGCTCGGTGACCGAGAGCGGGATGGCGGTGGCCCGGCACGCGTCGAGGATGTCGACCGGCCCGACCGCGTAGCCGACCCGCAGCCCGGCGAGGCCGTAGGCCTTCGAGAAGGTGCGCAGCACGACGAGGTTCGGGTAGCGGCCGGTCAGCGTCGAACCGTCGACCGCATCCGGGTCGGTCACGAACTCGCGGTAGGCCTCGTCGAGCACCACGAGCACGGTGTCGGGCACGGATGCCATGAACGCCTCGAACGCCGCCTGGGTGACGATCGTGCTCGTCGGGTTGTTGGGGGTGCAGACGATCACCATGCGGGTGCGCGCGGTGACGGCGGCCGCCATCGCGTCGAGGTCGTGGCCGCCGTCGGGCAGGTTCGGCACGGTGACGCTCGTGGCGCCGGTCACGGTGACGAGGCCCGGGTAGGCCTCGAAGGAGCGCCACGGGTAGAGGATCTCGTCGCCGGGCGCCGCGGATGCCTGGGCGAGCTGGTAGAGGATCGCGACGGAGCCTGCGCCCACGTGCACCTCGTCGACGGTGACGCCGAACCGCGCGGCGAGGCGGGTGCGCAGCGCGGTCGCCATCGCATCCGGGTACCGGGTGGGGGTGGATGCGGCGATCGCCTCGGCGACGGCGGGCAGCGTCGGGAACGGGTTCTCGTTGCTCGAGAGCTTGAAGGCGTCGGCGGCCGCCGGGCGGCCCTGCCGGTAGGGCTGGAGGGCGGCGATCTCGGGGCGCAGGGTCACGGCCATGGGGTTCAGCCTAGGACCGGCGCGGGGCCCCGGCGCTCGACGCACGCGCCCCGTGCTGGGATGATGTCGGCATGCGTTTCGTGGTCCGTCTTCTCGTCAACGCCCTCGCCCTCTGGCTCACCGTGCTGATCCTGCACCCGCACGTGGAGGTGTCGTCGTGGGACGGCGCGGCGGATGCGGCGGACTGGTCGTGGCCGCTCTTCTGGACGTACGTGCTGCTCGCGGTCGTGTTCGGCATCGTGAACGGCGTGGTGGGCACGGCGATCAAGATCGTCGCCTTCCCGCTGTACATCCTCACGCTCGGCCTCATCTCGCTCATCGTGAACGGGCTGCTGTTCCTGCTGGTGGCGGGGATCTCGACGCTCGTCGGCTTCGGCCTCTCGGTCGAGACGTTCTGGTGGGGCGTGCTCGGCGCGGTCGTGCTGGGCGTCATCGGCTGGCTGCTCGGCATCATCCTGCGCCCGCTCACCAAGAAGAAGCGCTGACCGTCACGGCTCGACCGACCATCACGGGCTCGGCAGCCGCTCGGCGCGGTAGCGGAACACCGTGAGCTCACCCCCGTCACGGCCCAGGTAGTCGCCGGCGAAGGCGTCGAGCGCGTCGAGTTCGTCACGCACCTCGGATGAGCGGGCCGCGTCGAGCAGGCGGGCCGTCTCCTCGTAGGCGCGCCGCTGGTGCGCCGGGGCCGGCTTGTCCGTGGGGATCGGTGCACCATCCGGGTACGCCTCGCGCTCGACGATCACCCGGTCGGTGGGGATCTGCGGGCCGCCCGTCGCCACGACGAGGTCGTCGGTGTGCCGGGCGGCGACCCCGCGGATGCCCTCGGGCAGCTCGAACCCACCGCCCGGGTCGCCGTAGGTCTCGAGCCCGACCGTGTTCCAGTCCCCGGATGCGGCGATCGCATCCGCCACGAGCCCGCCCTGCGAGAACCCCACCAGCACGACCTCGTCGGCCGAGGTGATGCCGGCATCCGCCATCGCCTGCTGGGTGGCGCGGATGGACCCCGCGGGCAGCTTGCCGACCCCCGCGACGTTGCTCGTGAGGTCCCACGCCTGCTCGCCGGCGAACGGCGAGAAGGTCTCGGTGGGGGCGACGTAGACGACGTAGCGCGGTGGCTCGCCGGGGGCCGTGTACCGCTCGATGCGCACGTGCTCGTCGTCGGGCACGCGCGCGAGGCGCTCCTCGGCTCCGCGCGGGGCGGAGCCGCCGCGCTGCTCGGCGACCCGCTCCACGGCGACCGGGGTCTCGTGGAAGAGCCTCCCGCCGCTCGCGGTTCCGGCCGCGATGAGCGCGGCCGCGCTCGTGTCGACGCCCAGGATGCCGAGGCCGTGGTCGCCGAGCACGAACGGCACCCAGGGCGGCAGGCCGGCCGCGGCGAGCGCCGCGTCATCCGCCCCCATCACGACGCGCCGCACGAGCTCCGAGAACTCGGGGCTCGTGATGAGCTCGGGGTGTTCGAGCAGGAAGCGCGCGACGGCGTCCTTCTTCGCCTCGGCGTCGCCGGGGGCGAACTTCCAGGCGAGGAACCCGGCGCCCACCATGCCGGGAAGGAAGAGGGGCGCGAGCCGTCCGAGCCCCGCCGCGATCCACTCCGACACGGCGTCCTGCGCCCAGGTGGCCGTGCGCTCCGCCGCCTCGTAGCCGCTCTGGGCGAGGGCGATCGCCTGCCCGAGCCCCCGCACCCGCTCGGCGAGTGCGAACCCGGATGCGTCGCATCGTTCGAGGGCGGCGCGCAGCGGGCCGTGCCGCGCGTCGAGCGCGAGTATCGCCGTGCGGTGGGCGTCGGCGTCGATCCGGTCGGCGAGCTGCGCGAGCTCGGGCAGGTGGGCGAGCAGCGCGTCGGTCGCCACGAGCGCCGAGCCGCCGGCCCGGACGACGAGCGGACTCGGGGGCGTGACGTCCGGGTCGGCCGCGCCACCGAGGCCGCCGGAGCCGCCGGAGCCGCCAAGACCACCGGAGCCCCCGAGACCGCCGAGACCCGCCGCCGCGAGCACGGGGTCAGGCGAGCGCATCGAGCACCTCCGCGCGGGCGAGTTCGCTCGCGTGCCGGAGCTCGCCGGCGAGCGAGCGGAGGTCACCGGCGAGCTCCTCTGCGGCGAGCAGGTACGCCGAGTAGGCGGGGCCGCGCCACGCGCTCGGGTCGATGCGGGGCGGTCGGCTCGCTCGCGCACCCGCCTGGTGCGCGAGCATCATGATCTGCCGCAGCCTCTCCTGGGCGCGGGCGATCTCACTGGGGTCGGTGGGCATCCGGTCTCCTTCGCTGGCTGCGCTCGATGATGGCGCGGTGCGTTCGACCACGGCGGGGAGCGGGACCGAACGGTGGAGAAGTGCCGCCGCAACGGATCGGGGGAGGGATGGTGCCCCACCGCGCCGATGAGGCCACAATGGGCGCATGGCATACGCGCGGTCCGACGCCCCCGCCGTGTTCCGCATCTGCTTCGTGTGCACGGGCAACATCTGCCGCTCCCCCATGGCCGACGCGATCATGCGCCACATCGTCGCGAGCGCCGGCTACGGCGCCGCGGTCTCGGTGCGCTCGGCCGCGACCGGCGACTGGCACGTGGGCGAGCACGCCGACCCGCGCACCCTCGCGGCGCTCGAGGCGCACGGCTACGACGCATCCGCGCACCGGGCACGGCAGTTCGATCCGAGCTGGTTCCCCGAGCTCGACCTCGTGGTCGCCTTCGACCGCGGGCACGAGCGGGTGCTGCGCTCGTGGGCGCAGAGCGAGGCGGATCGCAGCAAGGTCCAGCTGATGATGAGCTTCGACCCCGAGGCATCGGGCACCATGGAGGTACCGGATCCGTACTATTCGGATGCCGCCATGTTCGACACCGTGCTCGTCGCGATCGAACGCGCGTGCGCCTCGCTGTTCCGGCAGCTCGAACCAGCCATCCGACAGGGAGTCTCATGAGCCCGCTTCCCCCCCAGCCCCTCAGCCCGCTCGACGGCCGCTACCGCGCATCCGTCGAGGGCCTCGGCGAGCACCTCTCGGAGGCGGGACTCAACCGCGCCCGCGTGCACGTCGAGGTGGAGTGGCTGCTGTTCCTCGCCGAGAAGCGGATGTTCGGCTCCTCCCCCGTGGATGCCGCGGCCGCCGCGGAGCTGCGCGCCTGGGCCGCCGGGTTCGGGCAGCCCGAGATCGACGCCCTCGCCGAGAAGGAGGCGACGACCCGCCACGACGTGAAGGCTGTCGAGTACCTCGTGCGCGACGCGCTCGCATCCCGCGGCCTCGACCACCTGGCCGAGCTGGTCCACTTCGCCTGCACGAGCGAGGACGTCAACAACCTCTCCTACGGCATCACACTGCGCGCCGCCCTCACCGAGGTGTGGCTGCCGCGCTTCGACGCCGTGCTCGCCCGGCTGCGGGAGCTCGCCCTCGCGCACCGCGCGCAGCCCATGCTCGCCCACACCCACGGGCAGCCGGCGACCCCGACCACCTTCGGCAAGGAGCTGGCGGTCGTGGTGCACCGCCTCCAGCGCCAGCGCGACCGCATCGTGGCCGTCGAGTTCCCCGCCAAGTTCTCCGGCGCCACCGGCACCTTCTCCGCCCACCTCGCGGCGGACCCGGATGCGGACTGGCCGGCCCTCTCGCGCGAGTTCGTGACCTCGCTGGGGCTGAGCTGGAACCCGCTCACCACCCAGATCGAGTCGCACGACGGCCAGGCCGAGCTGTTCGGCCGCGTGGCGCACGCCAACCGCATCCTGCACAACCTGGCCACGGATGTGTGGACCTACATCTCGATGGGCTACCTCACCCAGATCCCGCAGCCGGGAGCCACGGGCTCGTCGACGATGCCGCACAAGATCAACCCCATCCGCTTCGAGAACGCCGAGGCGAACCTCGAGCTCTCGTGCGCGCTGCTCGACTCGCTCGCGGCGACGCTCACCACGAGCCGCCTGCAGCGCGACCTCACCGACTCGACGACGCAGCGCAACATCGGCGTCGCGCTCGGCCACTCGATGCTCGCGCTCGACAACCTGCACCGCGGGCTCGGCGAGATCGCGGTGAACCCGGATGCGCTGGCGGCCGACCTCGACGCGAACTGGGAGGTGCTCGCGGAGGCGATCCAGACGGTCATCCGAGCCGAGGTGACCGCGGGGCGCTCCTCGATCACGGACCCGTACGCACTGCTCAAGGAGCTGACCCGCGGCAAGCGCGCGGGGGCCGACGAGCTGGCCGCCTTCATCCGGGGTCTCGACATCGGCGACGCCGCGAAGCAGCGTCTGCTCGCGCTCACGCCCGCCGGCTACGTGGGGCTCGCCTCGGAGCTCGTCGACTACCTCGGCTGAGGTGCGTCGCGACGATGCCGGGGCGGTGCGCGGGATGCGTCAGTGCCCGCGCGGGTCGCGGTGCACCGAGCCCGCGGTGCCGGATGCGGCATCCGGGTCGACCGGGTCGACCCGCGGCGCGTCGTCCTTCGGCCGCACCGCGATGAGCAGCGTCGCGAGCACGACGAGCGAGGCGATGAACGCGACGCCCGCCATGATGAGCGCGAAGCTCCACTCCCGGGTGCCCATGAGCACGAACGCCCCCACGAAGACGCCGAAGACCGCCGCCATTCCGAGCAGCTCGGCGGGCCGCATCCGGTCGCGTCGCGAGGGAGGGGGGACGTTCTGGGTCATGCTCCGACCACCTTCGGGGATGCGGTGCGCGGAGTGCGCAGGCTGACGGCGGCGATCGCGAGCTGCACTCCGACGAGCACGGCCCACGCGCCGATGATGCCGACGAGCAGGATGTCGGCGGTGACGGTTCCCGAGATCACGGTGCCCTTGTCGTCGACGGCGTAGGGGTCGGCGTAGCCCTGCGGCACGAGCAGCACCACGAGCCCGAGCACGATCGTGAGCACGCCGGTCACGAGCCAGTCGCGGGCGGCGGCACGGGCGCGGCGGAAGCGGATGCCGTCGACGGTCTCGAGGGCCCCCGCGAGGATCGCCCACCCGCTCACGACGGCCACGAGCGCGGAGAACCCGCCGTCCCGCAGCACGAGCGCCGCGACACCGGCGAGCGCCGTCACGACGCCCTGCGCCAGCACCACGCCGCGGATGGCCCGGTCGGCACGCAGCGCCGAGGCGAGCAGCACCGCGCCGGTGACGACCGCGAACACTCCGAAGCAGATCAGCCCGAAGCCCGCCGAGTGCTCCGCGGTGAAGGTGATCACGAGCCCCAGCGCGAGCGCCGGGAGGGCGCGGGCGAGAGGAGCGACCCAGGTATCCGGCGCTCCGAGGGCGACAGACGCTTCGGGGGGCACGCTCCCCATCCTACGTTCGGATGCGGCGGGCCGCCCGCGGGCCGCTCAGACCCCCTCCACGCGCCCGACGAGGTGCACGCGGATACCCATCCGGTCGAGCATCGCCGCCTTCGCCACGAGCGCGCGGTCGGCGGTCTCGGTGTCGGGGGCGTAGACGAGCTGTGCGTGGTTCGCCTTGTGCCGTGCCATGAACTGGTCGCGGGTGACATCGTGCAGCACGACGTGGGCGATCGGCCACTCCGGGTTGGTGGCGTCCTTGCGGCGCTGCGTCTCCTCGGCGGGCAGCTCCACGACCGAGCCGCGGAAGATGTCGGCCTGCAGCACGCCCTCGGCGATGTAAATGCGCGAGATGACCACCTCGCCCGGCTTCGAGACACCGTTGACGGTCGAGCCGCCCGCGGGGAAGAAGACCGGATCCTGGCGCCAGCCCTCCGCGCGGTCCCAGCCGCCGAGGTGCGAGGCGGGCACCGAACCCGAGATCTCGTACACCCACACGAAGCGCCCGTCGTAGTCCTCGCCCCAGCGCACGTCGTGCAGCGTGTTGTCGGGCACGAGGCCCATCGCGCGCCACACGCGGTCGGTGACGAGCGCGTCGACGGCGACCCCCTCATCCGCCTCGTTGAAGTGCGGGAACGCGCGCCCGGCGAAGAGCTCGCGTGCGCCGTCGCGCGAGAACACGGGCGGGCGCTCGGTCGTGTTGAGGATGCCCTCCGCGAGGTCGGATGCGGGCACGAGGTCCTTGAGACCCTGTTGGTACTGGATGCCGACCGCGTCGAGCCCGAAGTCGTCGGCGATGCGGAGGGCGGCGATGTACATCTTCAACTGCCAGCGCACCTGCGCCTCGGTGAGCTCTGTGGCCTCGTCGGTGCCGAAGCGGAAGGTCATGCCGCGCTGCGTCAGCCAGTCGCGCGCGGCGTCGGCCTCGGCATCCGGAACCGTCAGCATCTCGGCGTACAGCGCGGACTGCGAGAGCCGCTCCTTGTAGATGCCGGTGGGGTTCAGCAGCTCGTCGTCGAAGATGGCGTTGTACATGCCCATGCAGCCCTCGTCGAACACGCCGATGATGGCCTTGTCCTCGAGCAGCTGGTCGCCGAGCGCGCGGCCCAGCGCGACCTCGGGGGTGTCCGGCAGCGCGGGCAGCGGGCGCACGTGCGAGGCGTCGTGCGTGATGCGGCCGGTCTCCGTCCACTCGCGGATGCCGTCACGGAACCAGTCGTCGGTGAAGTCGACCGACCAGGTCGTCGCGTACTCCTTGCCCATCTTGGTGAGGCCCGCGTTGAGGCCGAGCAGCCCCACGAGCCCCGGCCAGTCGCCCGCGAAGTTCGCCACCGTGAGGATGGGGCCGCGATGCGTGCGCAGGCCCGCGAGCACGTGGTGCGAGTACTGCCACACCGCCTCGGCCACGATGAGCGGCGCGTCGCTCGGGATGCCGCGGAACACCTCGAGCCCCATCCGCTGGCTCGAGATGAAGCCGTGGCCGGTGGCCGGGTCGACCTCGTTGGCGCGGACCACCGTCCAGCCGAGCTCGCCGAGCACCCGGGTCACCCCGGCCTCGAGCTCGACCTGCGTCGGCCAGCCGGCGACGTTCGCCGACTCGCGCAGGTCGCCGGATGCGATCAGGTAGGCGGTGCGCGGCGGCACCGTCGTGTGCGCGCGGGGGGCGGGAAGCGTGTAGCTCATCTCTCGGCTCCGTTCGGGGAGGGGTTCGGGGCGCGTGGCGCGCGGGGTCAGTGGAACAGGGGGACGTCGCGCTCGAGGCGGGCGAGCACCTCGCCGCGCGGCTCCGGGATCGGCATCCGACGGCCGCCGACGGCGTGCCCGGCGAGGCGGTGCACGGCGCGCATCCGCGCGGGCGAGCCGTCGACGGCGGCGACGACCTCGTCGACATCCGCCTGCAGCTGGGCGATGTGCTCCGTCTCGCCCGCCCGCAGCGCCTCGCGCATCCGGACGAACGGCGGGGCGAACGCGGATGCGACGCCCGAGATGACGCCGTCGGCACCGGCGGCACCCGCCCGCGCGAAGTCGCCGTCGGACCCCGTGTAGATGAGGAAGCCCTCGGGGAGGCGGCTGCGGAACGAGGTGATGAGGTCGAGCGATTCGCCGCTCACCTTGACCCCGACGACGCCCTCGAGCTCGGCGAGACGCACGATGAGCTCCTCGTCGACCGGGATGCCGGTGCGCGCCTCGAACATGTAGACGTAGACGTCGAGACCGGCGGCCTCGGCCACGACCTCGCTGAAGAAGTCGTACACCTCGTCGGGGGGTGTCGGCAGGTAGTAGGGGGTCAGCACCGCGATCTCGGTGGCACCCGCGGCGCGCGCGCCGGCGATGAGCTGCGACACCTCGAAGCGGCTCGCGGCACCGACGTGCACGATGACGCGCATCCCGGTCAGCACCTCGACCGACAGCTTCGCCACGGCGTTGCGCTCCTCGATCGAGAGGGCGGGGAACTCGCCCGTCGTGCCCAGCACGAGGGCGCCCTGCACGCCGGAGGCGGCGACGTATTCGAGGATCCGACGGCTGCCGTCGAGATCGAGTGCACCGTGCTCGGAGAAGGCGAGCGGGACGGCGGTGATGATGTCGTGGGAGGACATGAAGGTGTGCTTTCTTGCGGCGTGGGGTGATCCGCGTTGGAGAGGGGTCGGTTCCGGGGCGCGCCCGCGGCGCGCCCCGGAACCGGTCGGATCAGCCCTGCAGGGCCTCGTCCATGGACTTCAGCACGTCAGCGATCGACGCCTGTCCCGAGAAGAGCTGCTGCACTCCCACGAACAGGGCGGCCTGCGGCTTGGCGCTCGGCCACTCCGAGTCCGGGAACGGACGACCCGCGCCCGCCGCGATCAGGTCGGCCGCCTGAGCGACCACACCCTCGAGCTTGACGTCGGCCGTGGTCACGGCCGGGAGGCCGGGGGCCGCGTCGAACCACACGCTCGTCGCCTCGGGGGTGGCGAGCCAGTCGACGAAGTCGAGCGCGTTCTGCGCGTTCTTCGCCTCGGCGTTGACCGCGAAGCTCACACCGATGCCACGCGGCATCGTCGGCGTGCCCGAGTCGTCACCCGGCAGCGGGAAGAAGCCGTACTCGGTGCCCTCGGGGGCGGTCGAGACGATCTGCGAGTACGACGCGACCACCTGCACGACGGCCACGGCGTCGCCGTTGTTGACGAGCTCGTACGACGCGTTCACGTCGGTGCCGAGCGGGTCCGCCTGGAAGCATCCGGCGTCGTTCATCTCGAGGTACTCCTCGAAGACGCCCTTCCAGTTCGAGTCGGCGAAGCTCGTCGACCCGTCTGCGAGCTGCTCACCGAAGTCGGGGTCCGGGCCGTAGACGACCGAGGAGGTCAGGGCGTACGGGATCAGCTGGGTCACCCAGTCGGTCTGGATGCCGAGCGCGAACGCCACCTTGCCGGCGCTCTTCACGTCGCGGCAGAAGTCGAGCAGACCGCTGTACGTGGTCGGGGCCTGGAGGCCGAGCTCGTCGAGCGTGCCCTTGTTGTAGATGGCGCCGATCGCGTCGAGCTTCGAGGGCAGGCCGTAGGTCTTGCCGTCGATCTGCAGCTGCTTCGCGGTGCCCGCGTCGACCTCGTCGACCCACGGACGGTCGGACAGGTCAGCGAGGTAGCCCGCCCCCTGCAGGATCTTGATCGCACCGGGGTTGCCGCTGCCCGCCCACACCGTGAACACATCCGGAGCGGTTCCGCTCGCGAGCTGGGTGCGGATGGTGGTCTGGTACTGGCCGGTGTCGGCGAGGGTGACGTTGATGTCGAGCCCGGTCTTGGCCTTGTAGGCGGCGACGACGGCCTCCATGGGGACCTGGTTGTTCGACGTGGTGCCGATGGTGAGCGCGTTGCTCTCCCCGGGGGTGTCTCCGTTGTTGTCGCCCGTGGAGGGCGAGCAGGCCGACAGGCTCGCGGCAGCGAGCGCGACACCGGCGACGGCGGCGATGTGACGCATTTTCATGGTGACTAGACTCCAATGCAGAAAGGGGGCGAGGCCCCTGGTCATGGTGGTAAGGGCTGAGGGGATCACCGGGCCGGGATCCGGATCTCGTAGGCTCCGGGTTCCAGCCGCAGCAGGTGTTCTCCCTGATGTCGTTCCGTCAGGGCGACGCCGTGCGAGTGCGTCGCGTTCTCGCCTCCTTTCCTGACCTCGGGCGCTGCCTCGCAGCGCAGTCGTGCCGTGGCGGGTGACCCGGGTGGAACGCTCACGTTCCACACGATCCGGTCATCCTCCCGCCGCCAGCTGCTCTCGATCCGGCCGCGGGGAGTCTCGAGGGCTCCCTGCGCGTGCTCGAGGGTCGGGTCGAAACGAGGTGCGAGCTCGATCTCCCGGTATCCGGCCGACGACGTGGTCTGGGCGATGCCGAGGATGCCCGAGAGGAAGAACTCCCCGACCGACCCCAGCGAGTAGTGGTTGAAGCTGTTCATGCGCGCCGACTGGAAGCCGTGCTCGGGGGTCCACCCGTCCCAGCGCTCCCAGATGGTGGTCGCGCCGTTGCGCACCGAGAACAGCCACGAGGGGTTGCGCTCGTCGTGCAGCAGACGGAACGCGAGATCCTCGCGTCCGATCCCGGCGAGCACGGGGCAGAGCAAACCGACCGTGACGAAGCCCGTGGTGAGCGAGACGTCGCGGCGGGTGACGGATGCCACGAGCCGCTCCGCGATCCGGTCGCGTTGCGCGTCGTCGGCGGCGAGGCCGAACGCGAGCGTCAGAAGGTAGCCGCCCTGGGTGTCGCCGGCGACCGTGCCGTCCGCGGCGACGAAGGCCGTGCGGTAGGCCTCCGCGATCCGCTCGCGCAGCCCGGCGAGCTCGTCCGCATCCGCCTCGCGCCCGAGCACGCGCAGGGTGCGCACGGTCAGCTCGGTGCTGTGGGCGAAGTACGCCGTCGCGAGCACATCCTTGCGGGTCTCCTCGCCGATCTGCAGCCAGTCGCCGTAGTCGTTGCCGACCTGGGCGCGCCAGATGAGGTCGGGGTTGTGCCGTTCGATGTGACGCACCCAGGCGATCATCGAGTCGGCCGCCTCCTCGAGCACCCGCACGTCGCCGGTGGCGCGGTACACGTTCCAGGGAACCGTGACGCCGCCGTCGCCCCAGGCGGGTGCGCCCTCGCGCAGGTGGATGAGGTGCGGCGCGATGTCGGGGAAGGCCCCGTCGGCGTTCTGGGCGCTGCGCACGTCCCGCATCCAGCGGCGCAGCAACGGGCCGAGGTCGGCGAGCGCGAGCGCGGTCGGCGCGAACACCTGCGCGTCGGCGAGCCAGCCGAGGCGCTCGTCGCGCTGCGGGCAGTCGGTGGGGATCGAGACGAAGTTGCCGCGGAGCCCCCACTGGATGTTCTGGAAGAGCCGGTCGAGCAGCGGGTCGGAGGAGGAGAACTCACCCACGAACTCGACGTCGTTGTGCAGCACGACCGCCTCGACGTCGGCCGCGGCGAGCTCGCCCGCGTAGCCCTGCACCTCGGCGAAGCGGAAGCCGTGCAGGGTGAACCGCGGCTCGAAGACCTGCACGGCGTCGCCGTTGGTCCAGAAAACGTCGACCGGCTCGGCGGTGCGCAGGTTCGCCGTGTAGAGCTCGCCGTCGTCGAGCACCTCGGCATGGTTCAGCTGGATGCGACGGCCGGCTGCCTGCCCGCGCAGGGTCAGCCGCACGCGCCCGACGAGGTTCTGGCCGAAGTCGACGATGAAGCGGCCGTCGCCGCGGGGCTGCACCTCGACGGCGGGGAGACGACGGGTCGCACGCACGCCGGGGTCGACCTCGGGGGTCAGCAGGGTCGTGTCGTGGCCGCGGACCGCGGCATCCGACCACGCGTCGATGTCGTGCTCGGCGAGGTGCCAGTCGGGTTCGGCACGCCGCGAGTCCTCGTACTGCCCCATGAGCAGGTCGGCGTAGAGGATGTCGGAGGCCGACTCCTTGAACGTCGCGTCGGTCGCGAGCACCGCGCGGCCGCCGTCGGCGGAGTCGAGCACGAGCTGGGCGAGGAGCTGCGGCTCGGTGCCGTAGTGCTGCGCCTGGTGGCGACGGTCGGTGCCGATGAAGCCCACGTACCATCCGTCGCCGAGGAGCGCCGCGATGCTGTTGCGCCCGACGCGGAGGTGGGCGGTGACGTCCCACGACTGGTAGGTGATGCGGTCGCGATACTCGGTCCAGCCGGGCGCGAGCTCGTCGGTGCCGACCTTGTGGCCGTTCACGTAGAGCCGGTACACGCCCTTCGCCGAGGCGTGCACCTTGGCGACCGCGGGCAGCGTCTCGAGCTCGAAGTGCCGCACGAAGCGGCGCACGGGCTGCAGCTTGTTGACGGTGAAGCTGATGTCGGTGTCCTGCGGGGGCAGGGCGACCTGGCGGTAGACGGGGTTGCGGCCGATCCAGGCGGCCTGCCACTCGTCGGCGTGCACGATGCCCGTCGCGAAGACGCCCCGGGCCGAGCTCGACGCGCCGCGGTCGTCTTCGAGCTCGAGGGTCCAGCTGTAGTCGACGGATGTCGCGAGCGGCGCCCCGGCGTATCGCACGCCGGTCGTCGCATCCGAGGCGATGCGCCCCGAATCCCAGACCCGCGCGGGCGCGCCGTCCGGCATCCGGCGATCGACCGTGATGCGGTACGCCCGCTGACGGGCCGCCGCGTGGTCGGCGCGCAGGCGCCACGAGAAGACGGGTGCCGCGACGATGCCCTGCGGCTCGTGCTGCCCGTCCACCCGGAGCGCGTACGCGTCGAGGCTCATCCCTTCAGACCTCCCGCGAAGCCCTTGATGATCTGCTTCTGCATGAGGAAGTAGACGAGCAGCACCGGCACGATGCTGATGACCAGGCCGGCGAACACAAGCGGCCAGTTCGAGACGTACTGCCCCACGAAGGCGTAGAGCGCGACCGTCACGGTCTGCTGCGGGGTGCCGCTCAGGTACAGCAGCGGCACGAGGAAGTCGTTCCAGACGGTGATGGCGTTGAGGATGATGACGGTTCCGGTGATCGGCCGCAGCAGCGGGAACACCACGCTCAGGAAGGTGCGGAAGGTGCCGGCGCCGTCGAGCGCCGCCGCCTCCTCGTAGTCGCGGTCGAGCGTGCGCAGGAAGCCCGTGTAGAGGAAGACCGAGAACGGCACCTGGCTGCCCGCGTAGAACAGGATGAGCGAGAGCAGCGAGCCGAGCAGGTGCAGGTCGCGCATGGTCTGGTAGAGCGGGATGAGCGCCACCTGGAACGGGATCATCATGCCGGCCAGCACGAGCCAGAAGACGCCCGTGGAGAGCTTCGACATGACGCGCGCGAGCGGGTACGCCGCGGTCGAGGCGATCGCGACGATGATCACGACGCTCGAGATGGTGACGATCGCGCTGTTGAGCAGCGCGCTGCCGAGCCCGGCCTGGTTCCAGGCCTCGACGAAGTTGTCGAAGGTCGGCACGGTGGGGACGAGCGGCGAGGTGCGGTCGTTGCCGGCCCGCAGCGACATGTTCACGAGGATGTAGATCGGGAAGATGAACACGACGGCGACGAGGAGCATCACCACCTCGCGGGCGAAGGTGCCCTTGGTGTAGCGGAACATCAGTTGCCCCCTCGCTTCGCCAGGCGCTGCTGCGCGATCGAGAAGACGGCGACGATCACCGCGAGCACGAGTGCCAGGGCGATGCCGTATCCGAATTCGCTGAACTGGAACGCCGACTTGTAGAGCAGCGTCGACAGGGTCTCGGTGGCACCGCCGGGGCCGCCGCCCGTGAGCACGAACACCTCGGTGAACATCTTGAGTCCGCCGATGATCGTGAGCATGACGTTGATCGCGGTCGCGGGGGCCAGCAGCGGCCAGGTGACCGACCAGAACCGCCGCCATGCGCCCGCGCCGTCGACCGCCGCCGCCTCGCCGAGCTCCTGCGGGATCGACTGCAGACCGGCGATGTAGATCACCATCGAGTAGCCCGAGTGCTGCCAGACGACCATCGTCACGATGGATGCGGCGGCCCAGAACGGATCGCCGAGCCAGCTGGGGGCGATCCCGTCGAGGCCGACGAGCCCGAGCATCGTGTTGACCGCGCCGTTCGGGGTCAGCAGGAACTTGAAGAGGTACGCGACGACGACCGGGGTGACGACGACCGGGGCGAAGAACAGCACGCGCAGGAAGTTCTGCGACTTGAGCCCGCTGTTGACGCCGAGCGCGAGCAGCAGGCCGATGCCGTTCTGCAGGATCGTGATCGCGAGCGCGAACAGCAGCGTCATCTTGAGCGCCTCGAGCGAGCTCGACGAGGTGAAGATGCGCTCGAAGTTGTGGAAGCCGACGAAGTCGTAGCTGCGCGACAGTCCGTCCCAGTTGGTGAAGCCGAGCATGGCGCCGCGAATGGTGGGCACGACGACCGCGAAGCCGTAGAAGAGCAGGGCGGGGATCGCGAGCAGCAGCAGCGCCTTCGACTGCGCGACGCCGACGTAGCGCCGACGGGGCTTGGCGGGGCGCGGGGCGGATGCGGCCGGGGTACGGTCCGGTGCCTCGACGACGCTCATGAGGCCTCCACCATCTCGTCGATGAGGTTCTGCACGGCGTGGGTCATGCGGGTGCGGGCACCGTCGAGGTGCACCCGCAGCTCCGCCTGCAGCCGGGTGGCGTCGCCCTGCTCGATGAGGTCGAGCAGCACGCCGTGGTCGTGGGCCGAGGGGTGCAGGTCGACGTCCTCCTCGACGGTCAGCTGGATGAGGCTCGCGAAGACCGGCTCGTACGCCTCCCACACGTCCTGCAGGCGGCGGTTGCCGCCCATCCGGTAGAGGAGGGCGTGGAAGCGCATGTCGGCGGCGGCGAAGTCGTCGGGGGCGGAGCGGTCGGCGCAGGCGACCATCTCGCGCACGATCTCGCGCCCCGCCGCGAGCTGCTCGGCCGTGACGTGCTCGACGGCACGGCCGACGGCCACCAGCTCGATCGACTCGCGCAGCTCGTACAGGTCGGTGATGTCGCGCTCGCTGAGCCCGACCACGAAGTAGCCGCGGCGGCGGGACTCGACGAGCCCCTGCGACTCGAGCTGCTTGAGCGCATCGCGCACGGGGCCGCGGCTCACGTCGAACTCCTCGGCGAGCGCGTCCTCGACGAGGTGGGTTCCGGGGCGCAGGTGGCGTCGCACGATCTGCTCACGCAGGGCCGCGGCGACCTGATCTCCGAGCGCCGGGGCTCGTGTCGGTCGGATCTTGACCATCTGCACACCTCTTCGTGGACTGTTCGTGCGTCGAACGGCGTTTCGTCAACCGTTAACGGAAATCAGTAAACCGTTAATGTCGGATGTCGTCAAGGCACCCCGTGCACGGCCCGTCCCCGGGGTAGCCTCCCCGCGGAGGAACCATGAAGTGCGCAGTCATCGGAATCGGCAACGTCGCCCGTAGGCGCTACCTGCCCGTGCTGGCCGCGGAACCCGACATCGAACTCGGATGCTGCTCCCGCGACATCGCCTCCGCGCGCCGCGGGGCCGAGGAGTTCGGCGGTGTCGTGCTCGACGACCTCGATGCGGTCGGACGGTGGCGGCCCGACGTGACGATCGTGGTGGCACCCGACACGACCCACGTGGCGATCGTCGAGCGCCTCATCGAGCACGCGGTTCCGCGCATCCTCGTCGAGAAGCCGCTGGCCGCGGCATCCGGCCAATCGCGCATCACGCACGACGACCTGCGCGACGGAGAGCGCCTGGCCCGACTCGCCCGCGAACGCGGCATCCAGCTCGCGATGGCGTACAACTACCGGCACTTCGCCGTCGTCGCGCGCGCACGCGCGGAGGCCGAGCGACGCGGATGGTCGGCGCCCGCGGGCGTGACCGCGGCGACGCACTATGCGTGCCTCTCGCACGTGATCGACCTGAGCGGCATGTTCCTCGGCGAACTCGACACCGTGACCGCCCTCGCGGGAGACGCGCCGCGGGGCGCCGAGCCGTGGCTGCTCGAGGACCGGGTCGTCGCCTTCACCGCCACGACGGGGGCGACGGGCGTGCTGCGGGTGAGTTCGGCACAGCCGTGGGGCGACACGCTGCTCGACGTCACGGTGGCCTACCCCGAGGGCAGCATCCGGATCACCGACCTCGACGGCTCGCTCGAGCTGTACGACCGGGCCGAGGGCTGGCGCCAGCGTCTCACCCGCGCCGACGAGCTCTCGCGTGACGACGGCTACGGCAGCTCGTTCGCGAACTCGGTGCGCGCCTACCTCGGCAGCGTGCGAGCGGATGCGCCGCCCCCGTCATCCGTCGACGACGGCGTCGCCGAGCTGCGCTTCCACGTCGCGGTCGCGCGCTCGATCGCCGAGGCGCGCCCGGTGCGCCTGCGCGAGGTCTGACCACGCCCGGCGCGCGGCCCGAGCGAGCTCAGACCGCCGGTGCCATGTCGGCGAAGCGCGAGAAGGCGCCCTGGAACGCGACCGTGACCGTGCCCGTCGGGCCGTTGCGGTGCTTCGCGATGATGAGGTCGGCCTCGCCGGGGCGCGAGGACTCCTTCTCGTAGGCGGACTCGCGGTGCAGCAGGATCACCATGTCGGCGTCCTGCTCGAGCGAGCCCGACTCGCGGAGGTCGGAGAGAGCCGGCTTCTTGTCGACGCGCTGCTCGGGGCCGCGGTTGAGCTGCGAGAGCGCGATGACGGGCACCTGCAGCTCCTTCGCGAGAAGCTTGAGGGCGCGGGAGAACTCCGAGACCTCCTGCTGACGGCTCTCGACGCGCTTGCCCGAGGTCATGAGCTGCAGGTAGTCGATGACGATGAGCTTGAGGCCCACCTTCTGCTTGAGGCGGCGGCACTTGGCCCGGATCTCGACGAGCGTCATGTTGGGGCTGTCGTCGATGTAGAGGGGCGCGTCGGCGATCCGGCCGCGGGTGGAGGCGAGGGTCGTCCAGTCATCGCTGCGCACGTCGCCCTTGCGCAGCTTCTGCAGGAAGATGTTCGACTCCGCCGAGAGCAGGCGCATCGCGATCTCGCTGCGCCCCATCTCGAGCGAGAAGAAGATCGCCGGCATGTCGTTGGTGATCGCGGCGGCGCGGGCGAAGTCGAGCGCGAGCGTCGACTTGCCGAGCGCCGGGCGGGCCGCGATGAGGATGAGCTGGCCGGGGTGCAGGCCGTTGGTGAGCTGGTCGAGCTCGGTGAACCCGGTGGGAACGCCCACCATGGTGCCGTCGCGCCCGCTCGCGTGCTCGATCTCCTCGGCGGCGGCCTCGATCGCCTGCACGAGGGGCACGTAGTCCTCGGCCTCGACACCCCCGGCGACACCGTAGATCTCGGCCTGCGCGTTGTTGACGAGGTCGGTGACCTCGCCCTCGCTCGCGTAGCCCATCTGCACGATGCGTGTTCCCGCCTCGACGAGCCTGCGCAGCACCGCCTTCTCGGCGACGATCGAGGCGTAGTACCCGGCGTTCGCCGCCGTCGGCACGAGGCCCGTAAGGGTGTGCAGGTACTCCGGTCCGCCCGCGCGCTGCAGGTTGCCCGACTTGGTGAGCTCGTCGGTGACGGCGATGACGTCGGTCGGTTCGCCGTGCGAGTAGAGGGTGAGGATCGCCTCGAAGATGTACTCGTGCTTGGGCACGTAGAAGTCGACCGACCGCACGGCCTCGAGCACGTCGGCCACCGCATCCTTGCTCAGCAGCATGCCGCCGATCGCGCTCTGCTCCGCGAGCAGATCGTGCGGCGGCGTGCGCTCACCCTGCCATCCCTCGCGCGGACGCTCGGGTTCGGGGGCGAGGCCGAGATGGGCGATGGACACGGGCGCTCCTTCCGAACCGGACACTACGCGCCGCCCCCGACATCGGGCTGCGCGCGCCATCGGTCCGGCTGCTGTGGTGGTCGGCGAGGGCGGGGGTCCTCGCGCCGGATGTCACGCTAGGCAGCCCGGAACCGCGCTTCAAACAGGGCTGTGGATGGCGCTGTGGATGACTGCCGCGAAACGCCGAGGATGATGTGAATGAGTTGTGGAGAGATCCGGGGATAATCACGACGGATTCGGCGATAACTTGTTGCTGACCTGGGCTTTATCAGTTCACATGCTGTGTGTAGAAACATGTTTAGAGTTGCGGTTGAGGGTTGCCGGATTCCACATGGCGCATGTGGAGAGAACTCTTGACAGGGGGCCCGGAAACGCAGTAGCGGCGCACCCCCGAGGGGATGCGCCGCTACGTGGATCGCAGGCCTACTTGGCCGCGACGACCTCCAGCTGGAGGGCCGCCACGACATCCTGGCGCAGGCGCACGGTGGCCTCGTAACGCCCCGTCGACTTGACGGCCGAGCTGAGCTCGATCGTCTGCTTGTCGATCGAGCCGAGACCCGCCGCCTCGACGGCCGCGACGACATCCGCCGTCTTGACCGAGCCGAACAGGCGCCCCTCGCGGCCGGCCTTCACCGACAGCTTGATGGGCGAGGCCTCGAGCTTCGCCTTGAGGTCCTGGGCCTCCTCGAGGGTGGCGAGCTCACGGGCGGCGCGGGCCGCCTTGATCTGCTCGACCTGCTTCTCGCCACCGCGGCTCCAGGCCACGGCGAAACCCTGCGGGATGAGGTAGTTGCGGGCGTAGCCGTTCTTGACGTCGACGACGTCGCCGGCCGAACCGAGGCCGGTGACCTCGGAGGTGAGGATGAGCTTCGACATATCGATTCCCCCTTAGCGGCCCGAGCCGGCGTACGGGAGGAGCGCCATCTCGCGCGCGTTCTTGACGGCGCGGGCGATGAGGCGCTGCTCCTGCACGGAGACACCGGTGATGCGACGGGCGCGGATCTTGCCGCGCTCCGAGATGAACTTGCGGAGCGTCGCGACGTCCTTGTAGTCGATGACGCCGACCTTGATCGACTTCGCGGGAGCGGCGTTCTTGCCGCCCTTGGGCCCGCGCTTGCGGCGGTCGTTGCCGCCGCTGCTCTTTCCAGCCATTGCTGTTTCCTTCTTAGCTATGCGGTCTGATCAGCTGAGGATCAGAACGGGGTCTCGTCGGAGTAGGTGCCGGGGGCGTTCCACACGTCACCGGAGTCGGCGGGCGCGGATGCGGCCCACGGCTCCTCGGCGACCGCGCTCTGGCTGCGGCCACCGCCGCCGCCGGATGCACGGGTCACCTGTGCGGTCGCGTACCGCAGGCTCGGGCCGATCTCGTCGACCTCGAGCTCGATCGCGGTGCGCTTGTTGCCGTCGCGGTCGTCGTAGGAGCGCTGCTTGAGGCGGCCGGTCGCGACGACGCGGCTGCCCTTCGTCAGCGAGCCGGCGACGTGCTCGGCGAACTCACGCCAGCAGGACGCGCGGAGGAACAGCGCTTCGCCGTCCTTCCACTCGTTGCTCGCCCGGTCGAAGGTGCGCGGCGTCGACGCGATGGTGAAGTTCGCGACCGCGAGCCCCGACTGCGTGTAGCGCAGCTCCGGGTCCGCCGTGAGGTTCCCCACGACCGTGATGATCGTCTCGCCGGCCATGGCCTACTCGGCGTCCTTCTCGGCCTTCGCGGCGGGCTTGGCGGCAGCCTTGCGGGCGGCCTTGGCCTCGTCGGCGGCGGCGATCTTGCCGGCGCGGGCGACGGCCTCCTCGGCGCGCAGCACCTTGGTGCGCAGCACGGCCTCGGAGAGCTTCAGCTGACGGTCGAGCTCGAGGGTGGCCTCGCTCGTCGCGGTGAAGTTGACGACGGCGTAGATGCCCTCGGACTTCTTCGCGATCTCGTACGCCAGGCGGCGACGGCCCCAGATGTCGACGTTCTCGATGGTGCCACCGTCGTTGCGGATGACGCCGAGGAACTTGTCCAGGCTGGGTGCGACGGTGCGCTCATCGATCTCGGGATCGAGAATCACCATCAACTCGTACTGATGCGTCATTGACCCACCTCCTTCGGACTAGAACGGCTGCAGGCTGTCTGCAGCAGGAGGGTTGATGCATCGTGTCCGTGCACGGAAGGCGCACGGGCAACCTGGCTATCTTACACGGCACGGGCCGGATGGGCGCGGGCGGCTTTGCAGACATGCGGCGGGAGCAGTTGCTCCCGCCGCCCACACGTTGCGCCGCCCGCGCGTGCAGCTGCTCCCGCCGACCACGTCGTTGCTCCCGCCGGGGGCCGAGACCGGGGGCCGAGACCGGGGGCCGGGACCGGGGACGGGCGCGGCGGGGCGCGGGCTGCTCGATCAGCGGGGGGTGCGCGACGCCCACCACGCCCGCAGGCGCGCCTCCGCCTCGTCCGCCCCGAGCGGGCCCTCGTCGAGCCGCAGCTCGAGCAGGTGGCGATACGCCTCCCCCACCTCGGGCCCCGGGCGGATGCCGAGGATCGCCATGATCTGCTCCCCGTCGAGGTCGGGGCGGATGGCGGCGAGCTCCTCCTCCGCCTCGAGCGCGGCGATCCGCTCCTCCAGCTCGTCGTAGGCGCGCTGCAGGCGGGCCGCCTTGCGCTGGTTGCGGGTGGTCACATCCGCCCGCGACAGGATGTGCAGCCGCTCGAGCTGCGCGCCCGCGTCGCGCACGTAGCGGCGCACCGCCGCATCCGTCCACGCCGCATCCGCGTAGCCGAAGAAGCGCAGGTGCAGCCGGATGAGCGAGGAGACCGCCTTGATCGTGTCGCCGTCGAAGCGCAGCTCGCGCAGCCGCTTAGCCGCGAGCTTCGCCCCGAGCACGTCGTGGTGGTGGAAGCTGACCGCACCGCCCGACTCGATCCTGCGGGTCGCGGGCTTGCCGATGTCGTGCAGCAGCACCGCGATGCGCAGCACCGCGTCGGGCGCGTGCCCGCGCGAGCGCTCGAGCGCGATCGCCTGGGTGAGGGCGGTGAGCGAGTGCTCGTAGACGTCCTTGTGGTGCGCGTGCTCGTCGATCTCGAGCCGCAGCGCGGGCACCTCCGGCAGCACCAGCTCGGCGAGCCCCGTGTCGACGAGCACCCGGATGCCGGGCACCGGGTCGTCGGTCAGCAGCAACTTGGTCAGCTCGTCGCCGATGCGCTCCGCCGACACGATCGCGATCCGGTCGGCCATCGCGGCGATCGCGGATGCCGTGGCCTCCTCGAGCACGAAGCCCAGCTGCGCGGTGAACCGGGCGCCGCGCAGCATCCGCAGCGGGTCGTCGCCGAACGACACGGCCGGCTCGATCGGGGTGCGCAGCCGCTTCGCGAGCAGGTCCTCGAGGCCGCCCGAGGGGTCGACGAGCACCTTGCCGGGCAGCCGCAGCGCCATCGCGTTGACGGTGAAGTCGCGCCGCAGCAGGTCGCCCTCGAGCGTGTCGCCGAAAGCGACCACGGGCTTGCGGGTCACCCCGTCGTAGGCGTCGGCGCGGTAGGTCGTGATCTCGACCGTGTCGTCGCCGAAGCGCGCGCCGATCGTGCCGAAGGCGCGCCCGATGTCCCAGTGCGCGTCCGCGATGGGCGCCACCACCGCGAGGATCTCGTCGGGGGTCGCGGATGTCGTGAAGTCGAGGTCGTGCGAGTCGCGGCCGAGGAACGCGTCGCGCACCGGTCCGCCGACGAGGGCGAGCTCGTGCCCGGCGTCCGCGAAGCGCTCGGCGAGCGTACGGATGCGGGGGGAGTCGGCCAGGGCGCCGAGGCGTGCGATGGCGTCCGCGACGGGCTGCATAGCCGTCGAGTCTAGACTTCACACCATGTCGTCCGCGTCGTCAGGGAACGTTCCGCCGTGCCGTTGACGACCCGCCCCACCGTGCGCGCCCTCGCCGCGGCGGCCCTCGCCGCGGGCCTCGCCGCGGCATCCGTCGCCCCCGCGCTGGCGGCGCCGGCACCCGTCGAGCCCGCCGCGAGCGGCGACGTGGTGGGAGCCCCGGTCACGGTGTCGGTCATCGTGCCGATCACGACGCCGCCGACCGCGAGCGGGCTGATCACCGCCGACGCGATCGCCGAGTACACGGGCCCGGGTGGTCTGCTCACCCGGCAGCTCGACGCCGTGGCCGGCACGCCGGCCGTGATCGCGATCGACCCGATGATCCTCACCTCGATCCGGGTGCTGGGCGTCGAGGCCCCCGAGACCGCGACGCAGTGGGTCGCCCGCCTCGGCGCCACCTCGAACGAGGTCTTCCTGCTCGCCTACGGTGACGCGGATGTCGTGACCGCCGCCCGCACCGACACCCTCGACGCGCTCGTGCCGAGCGGCTTCGGCTTCGCGCTCGACGACGACGACTTCGCCGACGCGCAGGACACCACGCCGAGCCCCGACCCGAGCGGCGAGCCGGAGCCGGATGCGCCCCCGCCGTTCCCGAGCACCGACGACCTGCTCGCCTGGGAGACCTCGCTGCCGCGCATCGCCTGGCCTTCGGCCTCGCTCGGCCGCGGTGACCTCGCGGCGATCGCCGCGGCGGGGTTCGAGCACGTCGTGGTCTCCTCGGATGCGGTCGGCGACCCCGCGAGCCCGCTCGTGGCGCTCGACGACCTCACCGGGATCGTGGCCGACGCCCCGCTGTCCTCGCTCCTCTCCGACGTCGTGGGCGGCATGACGACGACCATCCGCGCATCCGCCCTCGACGCGCTCGACGCGGCCCTCGCCGCCGACGCCGCCCGCACGCCCGGGCGCGGCCTCGTGCTGACCCTCGAGCGCGGCTGGCCGAGCGCGCTGTCCGGGCTGCGCGAGGCGCTCACCCGGCTCGACGCATCCGAGGTGGTCACGACGGTGCCCCTCGCCGAGACGCTCACACGCACGCCCGTGTCGGCGCGACTCGGCGACGGCACCGCATCGACGCAGCGCGACGAGGTCGTCGCCGCGCTCGCCGCCGACGCCGCCGCCGAGCTCGCCTTCTCGAGCGTGCTCGAGGACCCGGCACCGCTGCTCGACCCCCGCCGCCTCGAGCGCATCGCGCTGTACAGCCTCGGCTGGGTCGACGACGAGAGCGGATGGGCGGCCGCCGTCGAGGCGTTCCACGCGCGGTCCGAGCAGATCCTGTCGTCGGTCAAGCTCGAGCAGTCCAGCGACGTCGCGCTGCTCGCGAGCGCGGCCGACCTCAAGGTCGTGGTGAGCAACGCGCTGCCGTTCCCGGTCACCGTGCAGGTCACGGCGAACCCCCGCAACTCGCTGCTGCGGGCCACCGCTCCCCCGCTCCTCGAGCTCGAGCCCGAGTCGACGGGCACCGCCCGCGTGCCGGTCGAGGCGATCGCGAACGGCGAGGTGCTCGTGCTGACCGCGCTCACGAGCCCCACGGGTGTGCTCCTCGACTCCGGCCACGCGCGCGTCACGGTGCGGGCCGAGTGGGAGGGCATCGGAACGCTCGTCGTCGTGATCGTGCTCGTGCTCGTCTTCGCGGCGGGCATCGTGCGGCTCATCGTGGTGCGGCGGCGCGCGAGCCGAACCGGGTCGCCCGAGTCGACGGATGGCGATGGCTGACGCACCGGCCGCGGGCAGCATCGGCCGCTCCAGCGTGCTCATCGCATCCGGCACCCTCGTGTCGCGGGTGCTCGGCTTCGTCAACATCACGGCCCTCGTCTGGGTGCTCGGTGCCCAGAACCCGGGCGCCAACGCCTTCTCGCTCGCCAACAACCTGCCCACCAACCTCTTCGCCCTCATCGCGGGCGGGCTCATGAGCGCCGTGCTCGTGCCGCAGATCGTGCGCGCCGCGGGGCACGACGACGGCGGCCAGGCCTTCGTCAACCGCCTGCTCACGCTCGGCCTCACGGTCTTCCTTGGCGCCGGGCTGCTGGCCACGCTGCTCGCGCCCGTGCTCGTGCCGCTCTACACCGTGCAGGGCGACGACAGCGCCTTCGACGCCTCGACCGTGCGGCTCGCGATCGCGCTCGCGTACTGGTGCCTGCCGCAGGTTTTCTTCTACGCGATCTACTCGCTGCTCGGCGAGGTGCTCAACGCGCGCAACGTCTTCGGCCCGTACACCTGGGCGCCCGTCGTCAACAACCTCGTGATGATCGGGGTTCTCGTGCTGTTCGCGACGCTGTTCGGGGCAGCCCCGGCACACGACGACCCCGCGGGCTGGACGCCGGAGCAGGTCGCCCTGCTGGGCGGTGGCGCGACGCTCGGCATCGCCGCGCAGACCGTCGTGCTCGCCCTGTTCTGGCGCCGCACGGGCCTGCGGTTCCGCCCCGACTTCCGCTGGCGCGGTGTCGGCCTGGGCGCCACCGGCAAGGCCGCGGGCTGGACCTTCGGGATGATCATCATCACGCAGCTCACGGGCCTGCTGCAGTCGAAGATCGCGACCCTCGCGGGCGCCAACGACCCCTCGCTCGCGGTGCTCAACATCACCTGGCTGCTTTTCGTGCTGCCGCACTCGATCCTGACGCTCTCGATCGCGACGCCGTACTTCACCCGGATGAGCGCCTACGCGCACCAGGGCGACTTCGGCCGCCTGCGCGGCGACCTGTCGAGCTCGCTGCGCACGATCATGCTGCTCGTCACGGGCGCGGGCGCGGCGATCGGTGTGGCCGCCCTGCCGTTCGGCGCGTTCTTCGGCAAGAACGACGCCGAGATCGTGGGCATCAGCTCGGTGCTCGTGGCCTACCTGGTGGGCCTCGTGCCCTTCTCGACGATGTTCGTGTTGCAACGCACCTTCTTCGCGCTCGGCGACACGCGCACGCCGTTCCTCATCCAGATCGTGCAGGCGCTCGCCTTCACCGCGGGGGCCGTCGCCATCGTGCTGTGGGCGCCCCCGCACCTCATCGCCGTGTGCATCGCCCTCGTGACCGCGTTCGCGAGCACGGTGCAGGCGCTCACCCTGGCGGTGCTGCTGCGTCGGCGGATCGGCGGCCTCGACGCCCGGCGGATCCTGCAGCGGCTCGTGGTGTTCCTCGCGGCCGCGGTCGTGGCCGTCCTCGTGGGGGTCGGGATGCTGTGGCTGCTGGGCGGCTTCACCGGCGGTTTCGCGGTCGCGAACCCCGGCAGCGCCTTCGTCTCGATCGCGGTCGTCGGGCTCACGGTGCTGACCGTCTACGGCCTGAGCCTGCTGCTCGCGCGCGTCCCGGAGCTGCGCGACGGTCTCGCGCCGTTCCTGTCCCGCATCCGCCGCGCGCGCTGACCCCGGGGCGCCCGCATCCGCATCCGCCCCGGGCGGCGGAATGCCGCCGACCTAGGATGTGTTGTACGTCGCGACCCCCTCGACAGGAGAGAACCGGTGCGTCACCTCATCATCATCGGATCCGGCCCGGCCGGATACACGGCCGCGATCTACGCCGCGCGGGCCAACCTCGAACCGCTCGTCATCGCGAGCTCGGTCGAGTTCGGCGGCGAGCTCATGAAGACCACCGAGGTCGAGAACTTCCCCGGATTCCCGGAGGGCATCATGGGCCCCGAGCTGATGACCCGGATGCAGCAGCAGGCCGAGCGCTTCGGCGCCGAGATCGTCTACGACGACGTGGTCGCGCTCGAACTCGACGGCCCCGTCAAGCGCGTCACCCTCGGCGACGGCACGGTGCACGAGGCGCACGCCGTGATCTACGCGACCGGCTCCGCCTACCGCAAGCTCGGGCTCGCCGACGAGGAGCGGCTCTCGGGCTACGGCGTCTCGTGGTGCGCCACGTGCGACGGCGCGTTCTTCCGCCAGCGCAAGGTCGCGGTCGTGGGTGGCGGCGACTCGGCGCTCGAGGAGGCGACCTTCCTCACGCGCTTCGCCGACGTCGTCTACCTCATCCACCGGCGCGACAGCTTCCGGGCGTCCGCCGCGATGCAGGAGCGCGCCTTCGCCGACCCGAAGATCCAGGTCATCTGGAACAGCGAGGTCGCCCACATCTACGGCGCCGACAAGGTCACCGGCATCGGGCTCGTCGACACCGTCGACGGCCACGAGACCACGCTCGACGTCGAGGGCCTCTTCGTCGCGATCGGCGCCGACCCGCGCACCCACCTCGTGCACGGGCAGCTCGAGCTGGCGCCCGAGGGCACGATCGCCGTGCAGGGCCGCAGCTCGAAGACGAGCCTCCCCGGCGTCTTCGCCGCGGGCGACGTCGTCGACCCCACCTACAAGCAGGCGGCGACAGCCGCGGGCTCGGGCGTCGTCGCGGCACTCGACGCCGAGCACTACCTGGCCGATCTGGCGGATGCGGATGCGTCCGCGGTGCCGGCCACCGCATCCGCCTGACCCCGAAGCCCCACCGAAAGGAACCACATGTCCACCAAGGACGTCACCGACGCCACCTTCGCCGACGAGGTGCTCGCCTCCGAGACCCCGATCATGGTCGACTTCTGGGCCACCTGGTGTGGTCCGTGTCGCGCCGTCTCGCCGATCCTCGACAAGATCGCCGAGGAGAACGCCGACAAGATCTCGATCGTGAAGCTCGACGTCGACGCGAACCCCGAGACCGCGATGAAGTACGGCATCACCTCGATCCCGGCGATGTACGTCTTCCAGAACGGCGAGGTCGTCAAGCGCGTCATCGGCGCGAAGCCGAAGCCGGCCCTCGAGGCCGACCTGGCCGAGTTCCTCGCGTAACGCCAGTCCGCGTCCCGCGGCCCCTGCACCCCTCCGGGCGCAGGGGCCGCGCCGTTTCTGCCGTTACCCTGGATGGCACCTATCGAAGGACCGCAGATGACACACCCCCAGGGCACCAACCTCGACCCGTGGTACGGCCACTACGCGGAGCGCACGGCCGGCCTCGCCGCATCCGAGGTTCGAGCTCTGTTCGCCGTCGCGAGCCGACCCGAGGTGGTCTCGCTCGCCGGCGGCATGCCCTACGTGTCGGCGCTGCCCGAGGAGCTCGTCTCGGCGGCGGTCGAGCGCACGGTCTCGGAGCGGGGCGCGGTGGCGCTGCAGTACGGCTCGGGGCAGGGTGTGCCGCGACTGCGGGAGCAGATCCTCGAGGTCATGGCGCTCGAGGGCATCCACGGTTCCGTCGACGACGTGGTCGTGACGACCGGGTCGCAGCACGCGCTCGAACTGCTCGCCAAGCTGTTCCTCGACCCGGGCGACGTCGTGATCGCCGAGGGCCCCAGCTACGTCACCGCGATCACGGTGTTCCGCTCGTTCCAGGCCGAGATCGTGCACGTGCCCATGGACGAGCAGGGCATGAACCCCGAGGCGCTGCGCACGACCATCGCGGCGGTTCAGGCGGCGGGCAAGCGCATCAAGTTCCTGTACACGATCCCGAGCTTCCAGAACCCGTCCGGGGTCACCCTCAGCTGGGAGCGCCGGGTCGAGGTGCTCGAGATCGCGCGCGCCGCGGGCGTGCTCGTGCTCGAGGACAACCCGTACGGCCTGCTGTACTTCGACCAGGCGCCGCCGCCGGCGATGCGCTCGATCGACGAGGACGGCGTCGTGTACCTCGGCACCTTCTCCAAGACCCTGGCCCCCGGCCTCCGGGTCGGCTGGGCGATCGCGCCGCACGCCATCCGCGAGAAGCTCGTGCTCGCGAACGAGGCGGCCGTGCTCTCACCGTCGTCGTTCTCGCAGATCGTGATCTCGGAGTACCTGGAGACGGCCGACTGGCGCGGTCAGATCGACGTCTTCCGCGGCGTCTACCGCGAGCGACGGGATGCGATGCTCGGCGCTCTCGCGGAGCAGCTGCCCGGCATGAGCTGGACGGTGCCGAACGGCGGGTTCTACGTGTGGCTGACCCTGCCCGAGCACCTCGACTCGAAGGCGATGCTGCCGCGCGCCGTCAAGGAGCTCGTCGCCTACACGCCCGGCACGGCGTTCTACGCCGACGGCAACGGCCGCGCCAACATGCGCCTGTCGTTCTGCTACCCGAAGCCCGACTTCATCCGCGAGGGCATCCGCCGCCTCGCAACGGTGATCAACGGCGAGCTGTCGCTGCTGGGCGAGTTCCAGCAGACGAGCCCGCTCCCCGTCGTGCCCGCCCCGCGCGACGTGCTCCCGCCGTACGCCGGCTGACCGGAGGTCATGAGATGTCCGACTCCCCCCTCCACATCGTCGTGCTCGCCGGCGGCATCTCGCACGAGCGCGACGTGTCGCTGCGCAGCGGGCGCCGTGTCGCCGACGCCCTCGCGGGGCACGGCGCCGAGGTCGAGCTGCGCGACCCGGATGCCGGCCTGCTGGCCGCGCTGCGCGAGCGACGCCCGGATGTCGTGTGGCCCGCCCTGCACGGCGCGAGCGGTGAGGACGGCGCCCTGCGCGGCCTGCTCGAGTTCCTCGGGGTGCCTTTCGTGGGCTCCCGCTCGGGGGCCGCACGTCTCGCCTGGGACAAGCCGGCCGCCAAGGTCGTCGTGGAGCGCGCCGGGGTCGCCACGCCCCGATCCATCACGCTCCCCCGCGACGCCTTCCGCGAGCTCGGCGCGGATGCGGTTTTCGAGGCGATCGCCGACGAGCTCCCTGTGCCGCTCGTCGTGAAGCCGGCCCGCGGTGGCTCGGCGCAGGGCGTCACGATCGTCGAGGACCGCCGTGACCTGCCGCGCGCCATGGTCGACGCCTACACCTACGGCGACGTCGCGCTCGTGGAGCAGTGCATCCGCGGCACCGAGATCGCGATCGGCATCATCGACACGGGCGACGGTCCCGTCGCGCTCCCCGCGGTCGAAATCGAGCCGCTCTCGGGCGTGTACAGCTTCGAGGCCCGCTACAACGCGGGCGAGACGCGGTTCTATGTGCCGGCGCGGCTTCCGGATGAGGTGGCCGCGCGGGCGGCGGAGGCCGCGTTGGCAGCGCACCGCGCTCTCGGCATGCGGCACATCTCGCGGGTCGACCTCATCGTGGACGGATCCGGCACGCCGTTCTTCCTGGAGGCGAACGTGCTGCCCGGGCTCACCGAGACCTCGCTGCTGCCGCAGGCGCTCGAGGCGGCCGGTCACGACCTCGGCTGGGTGTACGCGGCCCTCGCGGAGGACGCCCGACGCGGAGCGTGAATGTCGCTCTGACCTGGGGTTTTGCGGTCGGCTGATTTCGATACGCCGCTGCGCGGCTACTCAATCAGCGGGTAGCCGCTGGCCGCACACTCCCGCTGGTCGAGTGCCGGCCGAAGGACGCGCTCACCCGCTGGTCGAGTGCCCCCGAAGGACGCGCTCACCCGCTGGTCGAGTGCCGGCCGAAGGCCGGTGTATCGAGACCACGACGGACGCCGCTCGATGCGGCGCCCGTCGTCCTAACGTCGCGCCGTCCCGCCCCGCGTCTACCGCCCCGCGAACGGGTCCTGCCCGAGCTCCTTCAGGATCCGGTTGAGGTCCCCCACCGTGGCGAAGTCGATCACAATGGTGCCCTTGCTCGCCCCGAGCGTGATCTTGACGCGCGTGTCGAGCCGGTCGCCGAGTTTCTCGGCGATCTCGGCGAGGTGGTCCTGGCGCTTCCCGGCCGCCGGCTTGGTGGGCTTCACGGGGCGTCCCTCGGCGACCGCGGCGGCGGCCTCCGCGGCGCGCACCGAGAGGTCCTCGTTGACGATCTTGTCGGCGAGCTTCTCCATCGCCGCCGCGTCCCCCACCGAGAGGATGGCGCGGGCGTGGCCCGCCGTCAGCACCCCGGCCGCGACCTTGCGCTGGATCGGCTCGGGCAGACGCAGCAGACGCAGGGTGTTGGTGATCTGCGGACGCGACCGCCCGATCCGGTCGGCCAGCTGCTCCTGGGTGATGCCGAAGTCCTCGAGCAGTTGCTTGTAGGCGGATGCCTCTTCGAGCGGGTTGAGCTCGGCACGGTGCAGGTTCTCGAGCAGGGCGTCGCGCAGCATGGCGTCGTCGTCGGTGTTGCGCACGACGGCGGGGATCGCTTCGAGGCCCGCGGCCTTGGACGCCCGCAGTCGCCGCTCGCCCATGATGAGCTCGTACTGCGGCTCCCCCTCGGCGGCGCCCGGCCGCGGGCGCACGACGATGGGCTGCAGCACGCCGAACTCGCGCACCGACACGATGAGCTCGTCGAGCTCCTCCTGCCGGAACTCGTGGCGCGGCTGCTGCGGGTTCGGCACGATGTCGTGCGGTGAGAGGCTCGCGAGTCGCGCGCCCGGCACCGCGACGAGCTCGGCGTCGCCCGCAGGCTCGGCGGCCGGGAAGAAGACGTCGACGGGACGCTCCGCCTGGTCGCTCGTGGGGATGAGGGCACCGATCCCGCGTCCGAGCCCGGTGCGCTTGGGGGCAGCCATCAGTTGTTCTCCTTTGCGGCGCCGCGGCGGGCGATCTCGGCGGCGGCCTCACGGTAGGAGAGGGAGCCGGGCGAGTTCAGGTCGTAGCTGATGACGCTCTGCCCGTAGCTCGGCGCCTCCGAGATGCGCACGGATCGCGGGATCACGGTGTCGAGGGTCTCCTTCGGAAAGTGTTCGCGCACCTCCTCGACCACCTGGTGCGCGAGGTTCGTGCGCGAGTCGAACATGGTGAGCAGGATGGTCGACACCGCGAGCTCGGGGTTGAGATGGCGCTCGATGAGTTGGATGTTGTTGAGCAGCTGCGAGAGCCCCTCGAGGGCGTAGTACTCGCACTGGATCGGGATCAGCACCTCCTTCGCCGCGACGAAGGCGTTGATCGTCAGCAGCCCGAGCGAGGGCGGGCAGTCGATGAAGACGTAGTGCGGCGGGGTCTCGGAGTCGGCGATGTACGCCTCGAGGGCGGAGCGCAGGCGCTGCTCCCGCGCGACGAGCGAGACGAGCTCGATCTCGGCACCCGCGAGGTGGATGGTCGCGGGGATGCAGTCCAGGCCCTCGAACTCGGGGCTCGACTGCACGATCTCGCTCATCGGCACGTCGTTGACGATGACGTCGTAGACGCTCGCCGTCTCGGAGCGGTGCTCGACGCCGAGCGCCGTGGATGCGTTGCCCTGCGGGTCGAGGTCGATCACGAGCACGCGGGCTCCCGCCTGCGCGAGGGCTGCCGCGAGGTTGACGGTCGTCGTGGTCTTGCCGACGCCGCCCTTCTGGTTGGCGACGGTGAACACGCGCGTCTTCGCCGGCAGCGGGAAGTTCTCGGACGCGAGCGCCATGCGGCGGCGGGTGATCTCGGCGACCTCGCGCGCGAGGGGCGTCGAGGCATCGAAGGGGCTGGGGGTGGACACGTATCCCTCTCGGTGTTTCACGTGAAACATCACGGCCGTCGGGCCGGACTCTCCACTGTAATCCAGGACGCGGACATGCTCGGGCGGTCTCGCGCCTCCCTCTGCGGCCCGTCCCGCCGGTTGAGTGGGCGTGTAGCGCCGCCACCCTCCGCCGGTTGGTAGGCGCGAAGCGCCACCACCCTCCGCCGGTTGAGTAGGCGCGCAGCGCCCTACCCCGCTGGTTGAGTAGGCGCAAAGCGCCGTATCGAAACCCCGCCCCCAGTTCACGCACGGTCTCGATACACCGGCCTGCGGCCGGCACTCGACCAGCGGTGGGCCACCAGCCCCGCCCCCACCCCGCCGGTTCAGCAGCCGCCCGGCGCCGCCCTCCGCTGGTTGGTAGGCACCCAGCACCGCCACCCTCCGCCGGTTGAGTAGGCGCGAAGCGCCGTATCGAAACCCCACCCCCAGCTCACTCGGATCCACCGAAATCCTTACGACTGAGCCCCGGCAGCAGGTGCTGCTCGCCGCGGATCAGTGCCTCGCGCTTCGCCCGCGACCAACCCTGCACCCGCTTCTCGGCGGCGTACGCCTCACGGAGGTCGCCGAACTCCTGCGCGTACACGAGCGCGACCGGCATGCGCGCGCTCGTGTAACGGCTCCCCTCCCCCGCGGCGTGCTGCTGCATGCGCGCGTCGAGGTCGCGGGTGGAGCCGACGTAGTAGCTGCCGTCGGAGCAGCGGAGAATGTACATCGCGATCATGTCCGGGATGGTGGCAGGCGACGTTCCCCGGATGTTGCGGTTTCGCTCGGATCGGGGATGGTTCTGTGACCCGTCACCTGGGGAGGGCTGGTTTCGATACGGCGCTTCGCGCCTACTCAACCGGCGGGGTGGGGCGGGGGCGGCGGCCCCCCGCTGGTCGAGTGCCGGCCGGAGGGCGGTGTATCGAGACCGTGCGTGAGCTGGGGGTGGGGTTTCGATACGGCGCTTCGCGCCTACTCAACCAGCGGGGGGCGGCGGTGCTGCGCGCCTACTCAACCAGCGGAGGGCGGTGCTGCGCGCCTACTCAACCAGCGGAGGGTGGCGCCGGGCGGCTGCTGAACCGGCGGGACAGGCGCGAGGGTGGTGGCCCACCGCTGGTCGAGTGCCGGCCGCAGGCCGGTGTATCGAGACCCCACGCGATGTTTCACGTGAAACATCAGGGGCGGGTGGCACGGAAGACGCGCGTCGTCTCCGCGACGACACCCTCCCCCAGAACCTCCACCCGCACATCCGTGAGGCGCAGTCGCCGGATGACCTTCTCGGCCGCCGTGATCTCGGCATCCACGCGCTCGCCCTTCATGAACACGAACTCGCCACCCGGCCGCAGCAGCGGGGCCGTCAGGGGCAGCAGCTTCGAGAGGGCCGAGACGGCACGCGCGGTCACCTGGTCGAGGGGCTTCTCGAGCATCGCATCCTCGGCACGAGCACGGATGACCTTGACGTTGTCGAGCCCGAGCGCACGGGCCTCCTCGAGCAGCCAGTCCACGCGGCGCTCCATGGGCTCGATGAGTAGGAACTCCACATCCGGGCGCGCGAGCGCCAGCACGAGGCCGGGAAGTCCCGCACCGCTTCCGATGTCACCGACGCGTCCCGGCCCCATGCGCGGTGCGAGCAGTGCGGAGTTGAGCACGTGCCGCGTCCACAGCCGCGGCAACTCGAGCGGGCCGATCAGTCCCCGTAGCTCCCCCTCCCGGGCGAGGTCGGCGGTGAACCGGCGCGCGAGCTCGATGCGATCGCCGAAGAGCTGCGCCGCGACTGCGGGCTCGCTCTCGAGCTCGCTCATCGCATCCGCCGATGTTTCACGTGAAACATCGCTACTTGGCGGTGATCACCGTGTGGCGGTCGCGACCCTCGCCCTCGGACTCCGAGTGGTATCCGCGCTCGCTCACGATGTCGTGCACCAGCTTGCGCTCGTAGCTCGTCATGGGCGGCAGCGACGCGGATGCGGCACCGCCCTCGATGCGCGAGATCGCGTGATCGACGATCGCGGCGAGCTCATCCGCGCGCGCGTCACGCGATCCGCCGATGTCGAGGATGAGCCGCGAGAAACGCGTGGTCTTGGCCTGCACCGCCAGACGCGTGAGCTCCTGCAGCGCACCGACCGTCTCGGGCTTCGAGAGCAGATCGAGGTTGGAGCCCTCGGATGCCGACACCGAGAGGTAGGCGCGTCCGGCACGGGCGTCGATGTCGATGTCACCGTCGAGGTCGGCGATGTCGAGCAGCTCCTCGATGTAGTCGGCGGCGATGTCGCCCTCCTCGACGAGCTCCTGCTCGCTCGGGGCGGTGCGGGTCGTGGTGTCGTCGGTCACTTCTTGGGTCCCCCCTGCTTCTTGGCGCGGGCCTTGCCGACCGGCTGCTGGCGCTGCGTCTGAACCGGCTTCTGCGGCTCGTCCTCGTGGATGAATTCGGCGAGTGCCTCGGCATCCGTCTCGATGCGGTTGCGACGGCGCTTGGCCAGGCGGGCCTCGCGCGCGAGGGCGGCCTCGGATCCCGGCGTCGGCATCGTGCGGATGACGAGCGCCTGCTGCACCATGGTCCACACGTTCGAGGTGAGCCAGTAGAACATCACGCCGATCGGGAACGCGAGACCCGAGAACAGGAAGACGAAGGGGAGGATGTACAGCAGCACGCGCTGCTGGCGGTACATCGGGCTCTCCTTCATCTCGGGCGTCTGGTTCTTCGACATGATCTGCAGCTGCGTGTAGAACTGCGAGGCTGTCATCACGACGATCATGGCGATCGCGATCACCGCGACCCAGAACTCACCGTGGTTGAACGCGTCGACGAGGCTCGACTTGAGCGGCGCCACATCGAAGAGCATCGCCTGCCCGAAGTTGTCGGAGAGCTCCTGCGTGAGCAGACCGACGCCCGCCTTGTCGTTGCGCGCCTCGTTGAGCACCGAGAACAGGCTGAAGAAGATCGGCATCTGGATGAGCAGCGGCAGGCACGAGGAGAGCGGGTTCGTGCCGGCCTTCTGGTACAGCGCCATCGTCTCGCGCTGCATGGCCTCGCGCGAGAACTGGTCCTTCTTGCCCCGGTACTTGTCCTGGATCTTCTTGAGCTGAGGCGCCACCTCGAGCATCTTGCGCTGGCTCTTGATCTGACGCACGAAGATCGGGATGAGCGCGGCGCGCACGATGAGCACGAGGCCGATGATCGAGAGCACCCAGGTGAGGCCGTCGCGCGGGTCCATCCCGAGTGCCGAGAGTCCCGTGTGGAAGCCCACGAGGATCGCTTCGATCACCCACTTGATGGGCCAGAGGATTGTTCCGAAGAAGTCCATGGGGCTGGTTCAGGCCTTTCCGTGTCCCGCGACGACGAAGCCGAAACGGGTGAGGTGATAGTGGTCGTGGTGTCGGCGCGACTCGGGCACGTCGTCGATGCCGCCGCGCGCCCAGGGGTGGCATCGGAGGATGCGCCAGCTGCCGAGTGCGACGCCCTTGACGACACCGTGCTGCTGGATCGCACCCATCGCATAGGCGGAGCAGCTGGGGTAGTAGCGGCACACGTCGCCGTAGAGGGGTGAGATCACCGCGCGGTAGCCGCGCAGGATCAGCACGCACACGTTCCGGGGCAGCAGCCACAGGAAGAGTCCGACGCGCGTCATCGGATCAACGCCGGGTCGAGGATCGTGTGCATCTCGGCCGAGAGACTAGCCCAGTCGCGCTGGGCGGATCCGGGGAGCGCGCGTACGACGACGTCCGCCCCCCTGCCGCCCGCATCCACGATGGAACGAGCAACCGCCCGCATCCGGCGCCGCACGAGATTCCTCTCGACGGCGTTGCCCACCGTCTTGGCGACGATGAACCCGAAGCGGGCGGGGTCGGCGGAGTCGCGCTCCACGCGGTAGATGAGAGTGCTGGGGGTCACGGTGCGTCGTCCGCGTCGAACGATCGCGCGGAAGTCCGAGGGGGTGACCACTCGGTTCGCCCGGGCCAGCACTGCCCGACTACGCGGAGAGCTCGGTGCGCCCCTTGCGACGGCGGGCCGCCAGGATGGCACGGCCGGCGCGCGTGCGCATGCGGAGGCGGAAGCCGTGCTTCTTGGCGCGGCGCCGGTTGTTCGGCTGGAAGGTTCGCTTGCTCATAGTGATATCTCCTGGCCCCGGTGTGTGCGGTGACCGGGAAAGAACGGGGTCGGCGGATGGATGCCGACAACCTGTTAAAAATAGGGCTTTGACCCGCAACGGTCAAACTCCAGGTCAGGGTAGCCCGCGACTCTCCACATCCGCCGAGAGAGGGTTGTCCACAGCAGGCTCTCCACAACTAAGGTTGTCGACATCCGCGCCGCCGCCGGGAACCCCGGATAATCGGCGCAGAGAGCTCGTCCACCACTGTGGACAGGGCTGTGAATAACGACCAGGAACAACGACACGATGATCGATCCCGCGGACCCCACGGCCGAGCTCTGGACCGCCGTCCGTGCACGACTCGTGTCCGATGATCGCATCACGCCGCAGCTCCAGGGCTTCATCAACCTGGTCGAGCCGAAGGGTGTGCTCGGCGAGACGATCTACCTCGAGGTGCCGAACGAGCTGACCCGCGGCATGCTCGAACAGCGCATCCGGGTTCCTCTGCTCGACGCCCTCACCGACCTCGACGGCGATGTCGTGAACTTCGCGATCGTCGTCAACCCCGACATCCAGCCGACGCTGCAGCCGGTCGACGACGAGGTCGTCGAGCAGACCGCGCTCGTCGAGCAGGTCACCCCCGTGATCGAGCTCGGTCGTCGCAGCGACTCGCGGCTCAACCCGAAGTACAACTTCGACAACTTCGTGATCGGCGGCTCCAACCGCTTCGCCCACGCGGCCGCGGTCGCGGTGGCCGAGGCGCCGGCCAAGGCCTACAACCCGCTCTTCATCTACGGCGACTCCGGCCTCGGCAAGACCCACCTCCTGCACGCGATCGGCCACTACGCCGAGAGCCTCTACCCCGGCATCCGGGTGCGCTACGTCAGCAGCGAGGAGTTCACGAACGACTTCATCAACTCGATCGCGAACAACCGTGCCTCGGTCTTCCAGTCGCGCTACCGCGAGATCGACATCCTGCTGATCGACGACATCCAGTTCCTGCAGGGGAAGGACTCGACGCAGGAGGCCTTCTTCCACACCTTCAACACGCTGCACGACCACAACAAGCAGGTCGTGATCACGAGCGACCTGGCCCCCAAGCACCTCACGGGCTTCGAGGACCGGATGCGGTCGCGCTTCGAGTGGGGGCTGATCACGGATGTGCAGGCGCCCGATCTCGAGACCCGCATCGCGATCCTGCGGAAGAAGGCGCAGTCCGAGCGGCTGCAGGTGCCCGAGGACATCCTCGAGTACATGGCGACGAAGGTGTCGAGCAACATCCGCGAACTCGAGGGGACCCTCATCCGGGTGACCGCGTTCGCGAACCTGAACAAGACGCCCGTCGACCTGGCCCTCGTGCAGACCGTGCTGAAGGACCTCATCACGCTCGACGAGGACAACGTCATCTCGCCGGTCGACATCATCAATCACACCGCCGACTACTTCAAGCTCACCGTCGACGACCTCTACGGCTCCTCCCGTTCGCAGGCCGTGGCCACCGCGCGGCAGATCGCCATGTACCTGTGCCGCGAGATGACGAGCCTGTCGCTTCCGAAGATCGGGCAGCTGTTCGGCAACCGCGATCACACGACGGTCATGTACGCCAACAAGAAGATCTCGGAGCTCATGAAGGAGCGCCGCTCGATCTACAACCAGGTGACCGAGCTGACGGCGCGCATCAAGCAGGGTCAGCGCTACCGCGCCTGACCACCGGGAGACCTGACCACCTGGAAACCACCTGAACGGGTGTTGCACAGTCTGTGGACTGCGCTGTGGATAACTTCCGGATGAGATGTGGACCGCGCCGAGGCCGGATGTGGACAGTCGATCTCGCGTCGTTCGGCTTTTCGACATCGCGGCGCGATCCATCCGCATCCCGCCCACATCTGACATTCGTGTAGTTCCCCGATGTCAGCGGCTCACGCGAGAGTTATCCACAGATCCCACAGGGGTTAAGACCATTGTCTTTCTTGTTCTTCTGATCGCAGCCCGATAACCGAGACCGTGCGAGTCCGTGCCAAGATCGTTGGACACACACCCCGTGCGGATCCTTCCGAACCAGACAGGAGTGACGCGTGAAGTTCCAGGTGAATCGCGACGTCTTCAGCGAGGCGGTGTCGTTCGCGGTCAAGCTTCTTCCGCAGCGCACCACTCAGCCGATCCTCAGCGGCGTGCTGCTCGAGGCCGAGGGCGCCTCGCTCACGCTGTCATCATTCGACTACGAGGTCTCGAGCCGCACCGAGATCACGGCCGAGGTCGACGACCCCGGCACCGCGCTCGTCTCGGGCCGGCTGCTCGCCGACATCGCCAGCCGGCTGCCGAACGCCCCGGTCGTCTTCGAGACGAGCGACGGCAAGATCCTGGTGAGCTGCGGGTCGGCCCGGTTCACGCTGCTGAGCATGCCGGTCGAGGAGTACCCGACGCTCCCGCAGGTCGAGGAGCAGACGGGGGTGCTCCCCGCGGAGGAGTTCGCGGCCGCCGTCTCGCAGGTCTCGGTCGCCGCATCCCGCGACGACGTCACGCCCGTCATCACGGGTGTGCAGCTCGAGGTGGGCCAGAACAACCTCTCGCTCGTCGCGACCGACCGCTACCGCGTGGCCGTCCGCGAGATCGACTGGGACTCTGGCACCTCCTCGGCGGATGGCACCACGGCGCTCGTCCCCGCGCGCACCCTCTCCGAGATCGGCAAGACCTTCGCCCACTCGGGCACGATCGGCGTCTCGATCGTGCGCGGTGACGACCGCGAGCTCATCGCGTTCCAGGCCGACAAGAAGACCGTGACCTCGCTGCTGATCAAGGGCAACTTCCCTCCCGTGAAGCGGCTCTTCCCCGAGACGGTCGAGAACTACGCGGTTCTCAACACTGCCGAGCTCATCGAGGCCACCCGTCGTGTGTCGCTCGTGCTCGAGCGCGAGGCGGCGCTGCGTTTCAGCTTCTCCTCGACCGACGGGCTGACCCTCGAGGCCGCCGGCTCCGAGCAGGCGCAGGCGTCCGAGACGATCGACGCGCACCTGGTCGGCGACGACACGGTGGTCTCGCTCAAGCCGTCCTTCCTGCTCGACGGTCTGGGGGCGGTGCACTCGGAGTTCGTGCGGATCTCGTTCACGAAGACCGAGAACCCCAACAAGCCGGGTCCCGTGCTCATCACGAGCCAGTCCTCGCGGGAGGCCCCGGGGTCGGACAACTACAAGTACCTGCTGCAGCCGAACCTGCTGCTGCGCTGAAAATCGACCGCGCTTCGCGCGGAGGGAGCTGGCCATGCACATCGGACTCGTCGGACTCGGCCGCATGGGCAACAACATGCGCACCCGGATGCGGGCCGCGGGCATCGAGGTCACGGGGTACGACCCCAACCCCGAGGTGACGGATGTCGAGAACCTGGCCGCGCTCGCATCCGCCGTCCCCGCTCCGCGGGTGATCTGGGTCATGGTGCCGTCCGGCCAGATCACGACGGATGTCGTCACCGAGCTCGCGGGCGTGCTGGACGAGGGCGACCTCGTGATCGACGGCGGCAACTCGAAGTTCACCGAGGACGCCAAGCACGGTGCGCTGCTCGCCGAGAAGGGCATCCACTTCGCCGACTGCGGTGTCTCGGGCGGGATCTGGGGCGCCGAGAACGGCTACGGCCTCATGGCCGGCGGGGACGCGGCCGACATCGAGCGCGCCATGCCCGTCTTCGATGCGCTCCGCCCTGAGGGTCCCCGCGAGGAGGGCTTCGTCCACGCGGGCGGTGTCGGTGCGGGGCATTACGCGAAGATGGTTCACAACGGCATCGAGTACGCGCTCATGCAGGCGTGGGCCGAGGGCTACGAGCTGCTCGAGGCGAAGGATGAGCTCATCCACGACGTCGCGGGAGTCTTCAAGGCCTGGCAGCGCGGGACCGTCGTGCGCAGCTGGTTGCTGGAGTTGCTCGTGAAGGCGCTCGAGGAGGACCCCGAGTTCCTCGACATCGAGGGCTACGTCGAGGATTCCGGCGAGGGCCGGTGGACGGTCGAGGAGGCGCTCAACAACGCCGTGCCGGTGCCGACGATCTCGGCCTCGATCTTCGCCCGCTTCGTGTCGCGGCAGGATGACTCCCCCGCGATGAAGGCGGTCGCCGCGCTCCGCAAGCAGTTCGGCGGGCACGCGGTCCGCAAGGCCTGACGGCGTGTTCGTCTCGCACCTCGAGCTCGCCGACTTCCGCAACTACGCATCCGCGTCCCTCGCCCTGACGGCCGGCTCGAACCTGATCGTCGGCAGCAACGGTCAGGGCAAGACGAACCTGGTCGAGGCGATCGCCTACCTCGCCACGCTCGGTTCGCACCGCGTCTCGTCCGACCAGGCGCTCATCCGGCAGGGCGCGGATGCCGCGGTCGTCCGCGCGCGTCTCGAGAACGACGGTCGGCAGCTGCTCGTCGAGCTGCAGCTCAACCGGCAGGGTGCCAACCGTGCGCAGGTGAACCGTGCACCGTCCAAGCCCCGCGAGCTGCCGCGGCACGTGCACGTCGTGCTGTTCGCCCCCGAGGATCTGGCGCTCGTGCGGGGCGAGCCGTCGGGGCGGCGGCGCTTCCTCGACCAGCTGCTCGTGCAACTGACCCCCCGCATGGCCGGCGTGCTCGCCGACTACGACCGCGTGCTCAGGCAGCGCAACTCCCTGCTCAAGTCGGCCCGTGCCTCCCGCGTGCCCCCCGCCCAGCTGTCGACGCTCGACGTGTGGGATGAGCGGCTCGTCGACCTCGGCTCCGAGATCATCGAGGCCCGCGGCCGGCTGGTCTCGGCGCTGCGGCCGTTCGTGGCCGAGTCCTACGCCGCGATCGCTGGCGAGGTGCACGCGGCCGAGCTCGCGAGCGAGCTCTCGATCCTCGGTGCAGCCCCCGACGAGGAGTCGGAGGTGAGCGAGCAGTCGGTGCGCACCGAGATCGACCACGGTGAGGCGGCATCCGCGTTCACCTCGGCGCTCGCGCGCAACCGCCGTGCCGAGCTCGAGCGGGGGCTCACGCTCGCGGGCCCGCACCGCGACGATCTGCTGCTGCGTCTCAACGGTCTGCCGGCGCGCGGCTACGCGAGCCACGGCGAGTCGTGGTCGTTCGCGCTCGCGCTGCGGCTCGCATCCGCCGCCCTGCTGCGGGTCGACTCCCCCGTGGGCGATCCGGTGCTCATCCTCGACGACGTCTTCGCCGAGCTGGACGAGACGCGACGTCAGCGGCTGGCGGATGCCGTGGGCGGCTACCAGCAGGTGCTCATCACCGCGGCGGTCGAGTCGGATGTGCCCCCGGCGCTCGCGGCGCACACCGTGCGGATCCGCGCGGGCCGGGTGCTCGCGGAGGGCGAGTCGTGAGCACACCGCTCGAGCCGGAGCACATCGCGGTCTATCGCCGCATCCGCCGCGTCTTCGGGGATGCGGAGTCGCGCGGCGCGGAGGCGCGGCGCCGGCGTGCCCCGCGCGAGGAGACGACCACACCCTACGGTCTCGGCCGGGAGCCGCGGGGTATCGAGGATGTGCTCGACGCGCTCACCACCTCGATGGGGTGGTCGTCGCCGCTGGCCAAGTCGGAGCTGCTCGTGGCCTGGCCGGATCTGATCGGCGCGGATGTCGCGGCGCACGCCGAGCCGGTGTCGGTCGAGGACGGCCTGCTCACCGTGCGGTGCGATTCCACGGCGTGGGTGCAGCAGCTGCGTTCGATGCGCACGGTGGTGCTCGCGCGGATCGCGGAGCGGCATCCGGCGGCGGGCATCGAGTCGGTTCGGTTCCTGGGGCCGGACACCCCCTCCTGGAAACGGGGCCCGCGCGCGATTCCAGGGCGCGGCCCGCGCGATACCTACGGCTGAGAAGGCAAATGAGGTCGGTCGGCGCAGAAAAGGCGCTCAGAGGGCTGTTTTCGCGGGTTTTCCGAGTGGTCCTGAGGTAGGATCGCAGGGTCCGCGGACCCGGTGTTCCAGGGTACCGCGGCAGCAACCGTCAGGAGCCCCGGCCTACATGAACTCGTCCTCTTCGCGTCCCGCGTCCGACAACTACGGCGCCGAATCCATCCAGGTTCTCGAGGGGCTCGAAGCGGTCCGCAAGCGCCCCGGCATGTACATCGGCTCGACGGGACCCCGCGGCCTGCACCACCTCGTCTACGAGATCGTCGACAACTCGGTCGACGAGGCCCTCGCCGGGTACTGCGACGACATCCGCGTGACGATCCTCGCCGACGGCGGCGTGCGCGTCGTCGACAACGGTCGAGGCATCCCGGTCGCCGAGCACCCCGTCGAGAAGAAGTCGACCGTCGAGGTCGTGCTCACGATCCTGCACGCGGGCGGCAAGTTCGGCGGCGGCGGATACGCGGTCTCGGGCGGACTGCACGGCGTCGGCAGCTCCGTCGTCAACGCGCTCTCGCACCGCTTCGCGGTCGACGTGCAGCGCGACGGCGCGCACTGGACGATGTCGTTCCACGACGGGGTTCCGGATGCTCCGCTCGCGAAGGGTGCAGCATCCGACGCGACCGGCACCACCATCACCTTCTGGCCGAACGGCGACATCTTCGAGACGGTCGAGTTCGACTACGAGACGCTGCGCACCCGCTTCCAGCAGATGGCGTTCCTCAACAAGGGGCTCCGCATCCAGATCACCGACGAGCGCGAGCTCGACGACGAGGGCGCGCAGCGCACCGAGACCTTCCTCTACGAGCGCGGGCTCGCGGACTACGTCGAGTTCCTCAACTCGACCAAGAAGTCCGAGACCATCCACCCCGAGATCATCGACTTCGCGGCCGAGGAGGTCTCGGGCGGGGGCGACGTTCCCGAGAAGCGCATCTCGCTCGAGATCGCGATGCAGTGGACCACCGCCTACTCCGAGAGCGTGCACACCTACGCCAACACGATCAACACGCACGAGGGCGGAACCCACGAGGAGGGCTTCCGCGCGGCGCTCACGACTCTCGTCAACCGCTACGCCCGCGAGAAGGGCCTGCTCAAGGAGAAGGAGGAGAACCTCTCGGGCGACGACGTGCGCGAGGGCCTCACCGCCGTCATCTCGGTCAAGCTCTCCGAGCCGCAGTTCGAGGGTCAGACCAAGACCAAGCTCGGCAACACCGAGGCGAAGTCGTTCGTGCAGCGCGTGGTCGGCGAGCAGCTCGCCGACTGGTTCGACCGCAACCCGAACCAGGCCAAGGACGTCATCCGCAAGTCGATCCAGGCGGCATCCGCCCGCATCGCGGCGCGCAAGGCGCGCGAGCAGACCCGCCGCAAGGGCCTGCTCGAGGGCGGCGGCATGCCGGGCAAGCTGAGCGACTGCTCGAGCAAGGACCCGTCGCGCTCCGAGATCTTCCTCGTCGAGGGCGACTCGGCCGGCGGCTCGGCCAAGACCGGCCGCAACCCCGAGACGCAGGCGATCCTGCCGCTGCGCGGCAAGATCCTCAACGTCGAGAAGGCGCGCCTCGACCGCGCGCTCGGCAACGCCGAGATCCAGGCGATGATCACCGCGTTCGGCACGGGCATCGGCGAGGACTTCGACGGAGAGAAGGCCAGGTACCACAAGATCGTGCTGATGGCGGATGCCGACGTCGACGGCCAGCACATCACGACCCTGCTGCTGACGCTGCTCTTCCGCTACATGCGCCCGCTCATCGAGATGGGCTACGTCTACCTCGCGATGCCGCCGCTGTACCGGATCAAGTGGACCAACTCCGAGCACGAGTACGTGTACTCCGACCGCGAGCGCGACGCGATGCTCGAGGCGGGCCTCGCATCCGGCAAGCGCCTGCAGAAGGAGAACGGCGTGCAGCGCTACAAGGGTCTCGGCGAGATGAACCACCAGGAGCTGTGGGACACCACCATGAACCCCGACACCCGCACTCTCAAGCAGGTGACGCTCGAGGACGCGGCGGTCGCCGACGGCATCTTCGCCACCCTCATGGGCGACGACGTCGAGGCGCGACGGCACTTCATCCAGACGAACGCCAAAGACGTTCGGTTCCTCGATATCTGAGCGGCGCTGATTTCGAGACGCGCCTTCGGCGCTCCTCAATCAGCTGACTAGCAAGAAGGACTCATGGCAGACGACACCACGACCGAGCAGACCGTGCCGGCCGGCGACCGCATCGAGCAGGTGGACCTGCAGCTCGAGATGCAGCGCAGCTACCTCGACTACGCGATGAGCGTCATCGTCGGGCGCGCGCTGCCCGACGTGCGCGACGGCCTCAAGCCCGTGCACCGCCGCGTCATCTACACGATGTACGACGGCGGCTACCGCCCCGACCGCGCGTTCTCGAAGTGCACCCGCGTCATCGGCGACGTCATGGGTCAGTTCCACCCGCACGGCGACAGCTCGGTGTACGACGCGCTCGTGCGCCTCGTGCAGCCATGGTCGCTGCGCTACCCGCTCGCCCTCGGCCAGGGCAACTTCGGCTCCCCCGGCAACGACGGCGCCGCCGCCCACCGGTACACCGAGACCAAGATGGCCCCGCTCGCCATGGAGATGGTGCGCGACATCGACGAGAACACCGTCGACATGACCGACAACTACGACGGTCGCACCCAGGAGCCCACCGTGCTGCCGGCGCGGTTCCCGAACCTGCTCGTCAACGGCTCGGTCGGCATCGCGGTCGGCATGGCCACCAACATCCCGCCGCACAACCTGCGCGAGGTGGCCGACGCCGCGCTGTGGGCGCTCGCCCACCCGGATGCGACCCGCGAGGAGCTGCTGGACGCCGCGATCGCGCGCATCAAGGGACCCGACTTCCCGACAGGGGCGCAGATCCTCGGCGTCAAGGGCATCCACGACGCCTACCGCACGGGCCGCGGCGCAATCACGATGCGCGCCGTCGTCAACGTCGAGGAGCTGCAGGGGCGCACGTGCCTCGTCGTCACCGAGCTGCCCTACCAGGTCAACCCCGACAACCTGGCCGAGAAGATCGCGCTGCTCGTCAAGGAGGGCAAGCTCCAGGGGATCGCCGACATCCGCGACGAGACCTCCGGCCGCACCGGCCAGCGTCTCGTCATCATCCTCAAGCGCGACGCCGTCGCGCGGGTCGTGCTCAACAACCTCTACAAGCACACCCAGCTGCAGGAGAACTTCGGCGCGAACATGCTCGCGATCGTCGACGGCGTGCCGCGCACCCTCTCGATCGACGCCTTCCTCAGCTACTGGATCCAGCACCAGATCGACGTGATCGTGCGGCGCACCCAGTTCCGTCTCGACAAGGCGGAGGCCGACGCCCACATCCAGCGCGGCTACGTGAAGGCGCTCGACGCGCTCGACGAGGTCATCGCCCTCATCCGCCGCTCCCCCGACGTCGACGAGGCGCGTGCCGGGCTCATCACGCTGCTGAAGATCGACGAACTGCAGGCGGATGCGATCCTCGCACTGCAGCTGCGTCGCCTCGCCGCCCTCGAGCGCAAGAAGATCCAGGACCGCCTCGCCGAGCTCGAGGCCGAGATCGCCGAATACAAGCTGATCCTCGCCGACGAGTCGCGCCAGCGCGCCATCATCACCGACGAGCTCACCGAGATCTCGAACAAGTACGGCGACGACCGCCGCACCGAGATCCTCCTCGGCTACGACGGCGACATGACCGTCGAAGACCTCATCCCCGAGGAGGAGATGGTGGTCACCGTCACCCGCGGCGGCTACATCAAGCGCACCCGCAGCGACAACTACCGCTCCCAGCACCGCGGCGGCAAGGGCGTCAAGGGTGCGCAGCTGCGTGCGGATGACGTGGTCGAGCACTTCTTCGTCACCACGACCCACCACTGGCTGCTGTTCTTCACGACCAAGGGCCGGGTCTACCGCGCCAAGGCGTACGAGCTGCAGGAGGCCGGCCGCGACGCGAAGGGCCAGCACGTCGCCAACCTGCTCGCCCTGCAACCGGACGAGCAGATCGCGCAGATCCTCGACATCCGCGACTACGGGGTCGCCCCCTACCTCGCGCTCGCGACGCGCGGCGGCTACATCAAGAAGACCGCGCTCACCGAGTACGACACCAACCGCACGGGCGGCATCATCGCCATCAACCTCAACGAGGGCGACGAGCTCGTCTCGGCGCTGCTGGTCGACGAGTCGAGCGACGTGCTGCTCGTCTCGCGCCACGGACAGTCGCTGCGCTTCACCGCCGACGACACCTCGCTGCGGCCCATGGGCCGCTCGACCGCGGGCGTGCACGGCATGAAGTTCCGCGACGACGACACGCTGCTCGCGGCATCCGTCGTCGCGCGCGGCACGGATGCCGAACCGGCCGACGAGGACGCGGACGACACCGAGGTCGCCGACGGGCCGTTCGTCTTCGTCGTCACCGAGGGCGGCTACGCCAAGCGCACCGCCGTGTCCCAGTACCGGGTGCAGGGGCGCAACGGATACGGCATCCTCGTCGCCAAGCTGACCGAGTCGCGAGGCGATCTCGCGGGTGCGCTCATCGTCGAACAGGACGACGAAGTGCTCGCAGTTCTCGCCAGTGGCAAGGTGATAAGGTCTGCCGTGGCCGAGGTGCCGGCGAAGGGCCGGAACACGATGGGCGTCAAGTTCGCCCAGCTCGCGGACGACGACAAGATCATCCAGATCGCCCGCAACAGCGAGCGCAACCTCGCCTCCCAGGACTCCGACGAAACCGGCCCAGAGGGCACGGACGCGAACACGGAAGCATCGGCCACCGATGCCGCCGGGAAGGACGACACCGAATCATGAGCAGCGTCGCCGAGAAGCTCCAGCGCAAGGACACCCGCAGCGCCACCGCCAAGCAGGTGCGCCTCAAGCTCGTCTACGTCGACTTCTGGTCGATCGTGAAGTTCAGCTTCCTCATCTGGCTGTGCCTCGGCATCGTGCTCGTCGTCGCCGCCGTGCTCGTCTGGATCGTGCTCGACTCGACCGGCATCTTCGGAACGCTCGACGACCTGCTGCGCGAGGTGCTCAACAACGACGCGTTCAGCGTGACCGACGCGTTCGGTCTCGGCCAGGTCGTGCTGTTCTCGCTCGTCGTCGCCGTGCTCAACACGGTCGTCGGCACGATCCTCGGCGCGATCGCCGCCATGCTCTACAACCTGAGCGTGCGGTTCACCGGCGGCATCCTCGTCGGCTTCCAGAACAGCTGACCGTTTTTGCCCCGCGCTCAACGTGGGGTACTGTAGGCGAGGCCGTTCTGCGGAACGGCGACTCTCGGGGCTATAGCTCAGGCGGTTAGAGCGCTTCGCTGATAACGAAGAGGTCCCAGGTTCAAGTCCTGGTAGCCCCACTGCATTTTCTTGCGCCGCGATAATCCGCGGCGCCCGCCGCTCCGCCGGCCGCGCGCGAGCGCCCGGCTGCGCGAGTGCGGGAACAGTCGGGTGCCGCGATAATCCGCGGCGCCGGCCGATCGCCCGGCCGCGCGCCCCCTTCCGCTGGTCGAGTAGCTGGGCGCCGCAGGCGGCCGCGTATCGAGACCGGGTTGTCACCACGGGTACGACTCGGCGGTGCATGCCCTCGTGCGATCCGCGTGCGGGGGGGTCTCGACACGCGCCTGCGGCGCTACTCGACCGGCGGGGGCGTTCCGGCGCTACTCGACCAGCGGGTGGGGCCGCGTATCGAAACCCGCCCCCTACGGCAGCAGCACGAGCTTGCCGCGGGGCGCGGTGCCGTCCTCCAGCATCCGCTGGGCGTCGGCCGCGCGCTCGAGCGGCAGGGTGCGCGCGATCTCGACGTCGAACTCGCCGCGCGCCGCCGCATCCGCCGCGACCCGGATGCCTTCCGCCCGCCACGCCTGCTCCTGCGCGCTGAGCGGCACCGGGTTGCCGCCCGACCACGCCTGGATGCCCCAGCCGGCCGCGTCCGCGCCGCGCACGATCGTGCCGACGTGCTGCGGTTCGTCGACGAGGGCGAGGGATGCCGCGATCGCCTCGTCGGTTCCGGCGCCGTCGAGCACGCGGTCCACCCCGGCGGGCGCGATCTCGCGCACCCGCTCGACAAGACCGGAGCCGTGGGCGACGGGGATCGCGCCGAGCTGCCGCAGCCGGTCGAAGTTGGCGGGGCTCGCCGTGCCGATCACCCGGGCGCCCCACGAGCGCGCGAACTGCACGGCCGCCTGGCCGACGGCGCCGGAGGCCGCGTGGACGAGCACGGTCATGCCCTCGCCGACGCCGAGCGAGCGCAGCGCCTGGTACGCGGTGGCCGCGGGGATGCCGAGCCCGGCCGCCTGCGCCCAGCCGAGGGCGGCGGGCTTCGCGGTGACGCCGGATGCGGGAACGACCGCGTGGCTCGCGTAGCTGCCGCGCGCCCCCGTGACGATGACCTCGTCGCCCACGCGCCATCCGTCGACCCCGTCGCCGAGCTCGACGACGACGCCCGCACCGTCGGACCCCGTGGTGCGCGGGGCGGTGAGGGGGCTGCTGGCGCGGGCGCCGGAGCGCAGCTTGCCGTCGATGGGGTTGACGCCGATGGCGCGCAGCTCGACCACGAGTGCGCCCGCGGGGGCCGCGGGGGTGGGGCCCTCCGCGAGCTGGAGCACCTCGGGGCCGCCGAGCTGCGTGTACTGGATGAATCGCGCCATGTCTTCTCCGGGGATGCGGGCCGTCGTCTTCACCGTACGTCCAGCCCGACGTGATGGGCTTGCATCGCCATAGACTTCGACTTACTCTAAGCCGTAGACAAAGAGCGAAGGCAGTTCACGTGACCCGGTACTTCACCACCCCCGCCGTCGGATCCGACGCGCACCAGATCGACCTCACCCCCTTCCCCGCCGACTTCGCCTGGGGCGTCGCGACCGCGGCGTACCAGATCGAGGGCGCCGTGCACGAGGGCGGCCGCGGCGTGAGCATCTGGGACACCTTCGCGCGCACCCCCGGCAAGGTCTTCCGCGGCGACACCGGCGACATCGCCTGCGACCACTACCACCGCTGGGAGGCCGACCTCGACCTGCTCGTCGAGCTCGGCGTCCCCGCCTACCGCCTCTCGCTCGCGTGGCCGCGCCTGCAGCCCGACGCCGACGGCGAGCTCAACCCCGAGGGCGTGCGCTTCTACCGCGAGCTGCTCACCGGGCTCCGCGACCGCGGCATCCGCCCCTACGTCACCCTCTACCACTGGGACCTCCCCCAGGTGCTCGAGGACCGCGGCGGCTGGACCGTGCGCGAGACCGCCGAGCGCTTCGCCGACTACGCCCGCCGCACGGTCGAAGCCCTCGGCGACCTCGCGAGCGACTGGATCACCCTCAACGAGCCGTGGTGCTCGGCGTTCCTCGGCTACGGTTACGGCCCGCACGCGCCCGGCCGCACCGACATCCGCGCCGCCGTCGCGGCAGCCCACCACCTCAACCTCGCCCACGGCCTCGCGCTCCGCGAGATCCGCGAGGTCGCCCCGGATGCGAAGGTCGGCATCACGAACATCGTCACGGATGTCGTGCCCGCCACCGACTCCGGTGCCGACCTCGCCGCGGCCGACCGCCTCGACGCCGTGAGCAACCGGGTCTTCCTCGACCCGGTCTACCTCGGCGCGTACGGCGCGGGCGTGCACGCGGTGCTCGACCCCTACGGCCTCGCCGAGCTCGTCCAGGACGGCGACCTCGCCACCATCGCGCAGCCCGTCGACTTCGCGGGCATCAACCACTACCAGCGCGTCATCGCCCGCGACACCCCGGTCGACCCCGCGCACCCCTTCGGCTTCGCCGAGACGCCTGCCGAGCCGGCCACCACCTCGTTCGGCTGGTCGGTCATCCCCGACTCGCTGCACGCGGTGCTCACCCGCGTGGCCCGCGACTACACGGAGCTGCCGCTCTACATCACCGAGTCCGGTGCGAGCTTCGACGACTACGTCGACCCCGAGGGCGGCATCGACGACGCCGAGCGCATCGAGTACCTCGCCGGCTACTTCGATGCGGCCGGACGGGCGATCCGCGACGGCGTCAACCTCGCCGGCTACTTCGTGTGGTCGCTGCTGGACAACTACGAGTGGGGCGAGGGCTACAGCAAGCGCTTCGGACTCGTCTACGTCGACTACCGCACCCAGGAGCGCCTGCCCAAGGCGAGCGCCCACTGGTACCGCGCGCTCCTCGCGCGGCACCGCACCGACTCCCTCACCACGGCATCCGCCGCCGTCGACGTCCCCCAGGGCTGAGACATCCACCCCCCGCATCACATCTCGAAAGGAAACTCGATGAAGAGAACGCATCTGGCCGCGATCAGCACCGTCGCGATCGCCGGACTCGCCCTCGCCGGCTGCTCCACGGACACCGGTGACGACCCGGCGTCCGCCGACAGCCTGACCGTCTGGATCATGGGCGACAGCTCGGCCCACTTCGACGAGCTCGTGAAGCCGTTCGAGGACGAGACCGGCATCGACGTCGAGACCGTCGCCATCCCGTGGGACTCGATCGACCAGAAGTTCACCACCGCGGTGGCCTCGGGCGACGGCCCCGACATCCTGCAGATCGGCATCTCGAAGCTGCGCACCTACGCCGACTCGGGCGCGCTGCTGAACCTCGACGACGCCACGATCGCCGGCTACGACAACCTCGCGGCCGCCAACTTCATCGACGGCATCGCCGGCGACGCGACCGCCATCGGCGGCCAGATCGTCTCGCTGCCGTGGGTGTCCGACACCCGCGTGCTGTTCAGCCGCACCGACATCCTCGCCGAGAACGGCATCGACGCCCCGCCCGCCACCTGGGACGAGCTGCGTGCCGACGCGAAGGTCCTCGCGGGCCGCGGCGACGGCCAGTACGGCTACTACATCCCGCAGTGGGACAGCCCGCTCCCCGTCGTCATGACGTGGGACCAGGGCGGCGAGGTCGTGAACGCCGACGGCATGGTCGACTTCGACACCCCCGAGTTCCAGAAGGCGGTCGACCTCTACACGGGTCTCTACGCCGACGGCTCCGTGCCCACCAACAGCGACTTCGACCAGACCCAGGGCTTCATCTCGGGTGCCGCGCCGATGCTCGTGAGCGGACCGTACCTGGCCGCCGCGATCCAGGATGCCGCCCCCGAGCTGGACGGCAAGTGGACCGTCACGACGCTGCCGGGTGCCGCGACCAACACCTCGCTGCTCGCCGGGTCGAACCTCGGCGTGTGGGGCGCGACGAAGAACAAGGCGGGCGCGCTCGAGCTGCTCGACTTCCTCTCGAAGCCCGAGACCCAGGTCGCCTGGTACGGCCTCGACGGCCAGCTGCCCACCGTGAAGGCGGCGCTCGCGGATGCGACCCTCACGGCCGACCCGCTCGTCGCCGTGTACTCGGAGCAGCTGAACAACGCGCGCATCCTGCCGCTCGTTCCGAACTGGGACGGCGAGACCGGCAAGGCGCTGCTCGACGCGCTCAACGCCATCGTGCTGACCGGCGCCGACCGCGACCAGACGCTGCAGGGCCTCGTGCAGGCCACGAGCAGCACCTCGGTCAACTGATCACGGTGGTGCGGGCCGACCCGCTCGGCCCGCACCACCGCACACACCTCATGAGAACTCGCATCGCACCGTACGGATTCATCGCCCCGGCGATGATCCTGCTGCTCGCATTCGGCGTGCTGCCGATCGCCGTGGCGCTGCTGGTGAGCTTCACCGACATGAACCTCGCCGGCCTCGGCAACTGGTCCCGCATCCAGTTCGTCGGCACCGCGAACTACACGAAGCTGTTCGCCGACCCCGCGTTCTGGCAGGCGCTCGGCAACACCGCCCTCTTCGCGGTGATCGGCGTGCCGAGCGTCATCATCCTCTCGCTCGTCATCGCGCTCGCCCTCAACCGCTCGCAGAACCGCTTCTTCAAGGCGCTGCGCTCGTTCTACTTCGTGCCCGCGATCACGGCGATCGTCGCCGTCGCCCTCGTCTGGGGCTACCTCTACAACACCCAGTTCGGGCTCTTCAACTACCTGCTCTCGCTCGTCGGCCTGCCGCCGGTCCCCTGGCTCTCCGACCCCGTCGTCGTGAAGTTCTCGGTGGCCGTCGTCGCCATCTGGCGCGGCCTCGGGCTCAACGTGATCATCTTCCTCGCAGCGCTGCAGGGGGTGCCGAAGGAGTACCTCGAGGCGGCGTCGCTCGACGGCGCCGGGTCGTTCCGTCGCACCTGGTCGATCGTCATCCCGCTGCTGCGCTTCGCGATCTTCTTCGTCACGATCACGACGATCATCGCCTGGCTGCAGTTCTTCGACGAGCCGTTCGTGCTCACCAAGGGCGGCCCGCTCGGCGGCTCCACCTCGATCGCGCTCTTCCTCTACCAGAAGGGCTTCTCGTCGAGCCAGTTCGGCTACGCGAGCGCCGGATCGGTCGTGCTGTTCGCGATCATCGCCATCGTCACGCTCATCCAGCTGCGCGCGAGGAGGAATGATGTCGACCTCTGAGCTCCGTGCCGGCACCGTGCCGGCCCGACGCCGTCGCCGTCCCGCGGGACGCGTCGGCACGATCGTCATCGGCGCACTGCTCGCGGTCGGCGCGCTCTCGGTCGCGCTGCCGTTCATCTGGATGCTGTTCGCCTCGGTCAAGCCGCGCAGCGAGTCGGTCGCCTACCCGCCGCAGCTGCTGCCGCAGCATCCGACGTTCGAGTTCTTCCAGGAGCTGTTCGTGCAGCTCGACTTCGGCCGCTACCTGGTGAACACGCTCATCATCGTGCTCATCAGCATGGTCGGGCTGCTGCTCATGGCGGCGGCGGGCTACGGCTTCGCGAAGTTCGAGTTCCGGGGACGCAACGTGCTGTTCTTCCTCGTGCTCGTCACGATGATGATCCCGGTGCAGGTCACGATGATCCCGACCTACCTGATCCTCAACGGGATGAAGCTCACCAACACCCTCATCGGCATCGCCCTGCCGACCATCGTGTCGGGCTTCAGCGTGTTCCTGTTCCGGCAGTTCATGACGACCATCCCGACCGAGGTGATCGAGGCGGCCCGGATCGACGGGGCCGGCGAGTGGCGGATCTTCCTGCGGATCATCCTGCCGATGTCGCGCCCCATCCTCGCGGTGCAGGTCGTGCTGACCTTCATCGCCGGTTGGAACAGCTTCCTCTGGCCGCTCATCATCGCCAACGACCAGAAGCTCTACACCCTCTCGGTCGGGGTCGCGCTGCTCAACCAGCAGCTCGCCACCAACCCGTCGCTGCAGATGGCCGCCTCGACCCTCATGGTCGTGCCCATCCTCATCGTCTTCATCGTCTTCCAGCGCTACGTCGTGCAGGGCTTCGCCCTGTCCGGCCTCAAGTAATCACAAGGAGTACCGCCACCCATGTCATCCGTCGCCACCCGCCGCACCGGTTTCGTGCGCGCCGAGGGAACCCGACTCGTCGACGACCAGGGGCCCCTGCTGCTGCGCGGCATCGGCCTCGGCAACTGGCTGCTCGCCGAGGGCTACATGTGGCGCTTCGGCGACGAGCACTCGGCCCCGCGCCAGATCGAGGCGCGCGTCGAGCAGCTGCTGGGGGCGGATGCCGCGGCCGAGTTCTGGCGTCGCTTCCGTGACGACTTCATCACCGAGGCGGACTTCCGCGAGATCGCCGCGGCCGGCTTCGACCACGTGCGGCTGCCGATCAACGCGCGCGGTGTGATGGATGCCGACGGCGCGTTCCTCGAGGACGGCTTCGAGCTCATCGAGCGGGCCGTGGTGTGGAGCGAGGCGCACGGCCTCCGCATCCTGCTCGACCTGCACGGTGCCCCCGGCGGCCAGACCGGCACCAACATCGACGACTCGGCGAACAACCGGCCGGAGCTCTTCGAGAACCCCGTCTTCCGGGCGCAGACGATCGCGCTGTGGGAGGAGCTCGCGCGCCGCTACCGCGACCGCGAGAGCGTGCTCGGCTACGACCTGCTGAACGAGCCGCTGCCGAACGAGTGGCAGCACACCTACCCCGCCGAGCTCGTCGAGCTGTACCGCGACCTCACCACCGCCATCCGCGCGATCGACGAGCGCCACCTCATCGTCTACGAGGGCAGCCACTGGGCCACCAACTGGTCGGTGCTGCGCGAGCGCTTCGACGACAACCAGCTGCTGCAGTTCCACCGCTACTGGTGCGAGCCCGACGAGACGAGCATCGCCGAGTACCTCGAGGTGCGCGACGCGCTGCAGACCCCCATCTACATGGGCGAGGGCGGCGAGAACACCCCCGGCTGGATCTACGCGATGACCCGCATGTACGAGCGGCACGACATCGGCTGGAACTTCTGGCCGTGGAAGAAGCTCGGCACCGTCACCTCGCCGTTCTCGGCCGTGGTGCCGGAGGGCTGGGAGCGCATCGCCGACCACACGGTCGTGCCGGATGCCGCCGAGGCGCAGGCGACACTCGACGCGTTCCTCGACGCGGTCGCGCTCGAGCGCTGCGAGCGTCGCGGCGACGTGCTCGACGCGCTCTTCGCGCGGCCCGGATTCCGCATCCCGGCGTGGGCGGGCGTGCGCGACGGCGGGGAGACGCCGATCGCCGAGCTCGTCGACGGCGAGGTGCCCGAGGAGCTGTGGCATCACCCCTTCGGCGCGGGCTACACCGAGCGGGAGCAGGCCGTCGCGGTGCTGCTCGAGGCGGGTTCGCGCCTCGAGTTCCCGCTCGCGCTCACGCCCGGCAGCTGGGTCGTCGACACCGACGACGCGGATGCCGTGGTCACCCGCTGGGACGGCGCGGCGATCGTGCTGGAGGCCCACGCGACGGCCCGGGTGCGCGGGCTCGATGTGACGGCATGACCCGGTACGGTCTCAGCATGACGTTGCGCGAGGCCATGGCGGGTGCTGCCGCCCCGGAGGCGTCGACCGTGACGTCGCTGCGGCAGCGCAATCGCGCGAGCGCACTGCAACTGATCCTGCGGGAGCGCGAGACGACCCGCGCGGAGGTGGCGAAGCGCTGCGGGCTCTCGGCCGCATCCGCCGCCAACCTCGTGGCGGAGCTGATCGCCGACGGGCTCGTCATCGAGACCGGCACGGTGAGCTCGCGCGGTGGTCGGCCGATCTCGCTTATCGCCCCGAACCCCGACGGCGCCTACGCGATCGGCGCCGACGTGGGTGAGCGCGGGGTCGCGGTCGAGCTGTTCGACCTGAGCCTGACGATGGTGGACCGCGAGTTCCGCGGGGGCGGCGAACCCGAGAGCAGCGAGGGCATCATCGCCGACCTGCGCGAGGCGGTCGCGGCGCTCAGGGAGCGCAACGCCGAACGCTGGCCCCGGGTGCTCGGCATCGGACTCGGCCTGCCGGGCGTCGTCGAGACGGATGCCGCGGGCCGCCAGACCCTGTACGCCCAGAGCCTCGGCTGGGCGCCGCTGCCGATCCCGACCGACCTGGACGGCGGGCTCGCCGTGTTCGCCGAGAACGGCGCCAAGATGCAGGCACGCGCCGAGCTGTGGTTCGGTGCGGCGGCCGGTGTCGGCCACGCGCTCGTCGCCTTGCTGGGCCGCGGGGTCGGCCTCGGCGTCGTCTCGGACGGCCAGCTCGCCCGCGGCGCGTTCTCGAGCGCCGCCGAGTGGGGGCATACCAAGATCCGATTCGACGGCGAGCCGTGCCGCTGCGGCGACCGCGGCTGCGTGGAGGCCTACCTCGGCGCCGACGCGATCCTCGAGGCGTGGCGCCGGGCCGGCGGAACCTTCGCGGGCAGCGGATGGCAGGCGCTCGGGGCGCTGCTCGACGCGGCGGATGCGGAGGAGCCGGCCGCGGCATCCGTGCTCGACCGCGTGATCGAGGCCCTCGGTGCCGGCCTCGGCAGCCTCGTGAACCTGAGCAACCCCGAGCGCGTCGTGATCGGCGGATGGGTGGGGTTGCGGCTCATGGAGCGTTACGCCGATCGCATCCGGGCGGCGATCGTCGCCAACAGCCTGCCGCGGCTCGGGGCCCAGTTCGAGCTCGCGGTCGCGAGCTTCGGAGGCGACACGGTGGCGCTCGGCTCGGCGCTCATGCCGATCGAGGCCCTCATCCAGGCGCCCGTGCGCCTCGCGCAGCGCGACCGCTGACGGTCTCAGCGCCCCCGGTGCGCCCCACCCGCGTCGGTGCGCCGGCGGCGGCTCGCGGTGAGGAGCGCCGCGCCGAGCAGTGCGCCGAGCGTGGCGATCGTGGCACCCGTGAGGGGCTGGACCGCGCCGGTCTCGGCGAGCTCCTCGCCCGTGTCGCCGTCGTCCGTGTCGCCGTCACCCGTGTCGCCGCCCGCGACCGCGCCCCAGCTGGCCGTCGCCTCCGCGCTCGTCCGGGTCGTCGAGGCGGCGACCAGGATCATCGTCTGCGCGTGGTCGTCGGAGGTCATGTCGCCCCCCTCGGTCGGCACCAGGATGACGCTCCCGGTCGCGCTCGAGCCGGGGGCTCGCGCCGTGAGGGTCGCGGCGCCGGCGGAGGTGGACCCGCGCAGGTCGAGGTAGAGCTGCTGCCCGTCGACGACGGCCGCCGGGTCGATGCTCGCGCCTGCGGCGTCGACGAGCGCCACCGCGGGATCCGTCGACACGGTCACGGTGGCCTGGTTCGTCGCGACCGTGAACGGGCCGACGAGACTGTCCGCGAGCTGTGCGCCCGCCGGGCCGGTGATCGAGACGGTCGTGACGAAGTCGGCGGGGGTCATCCCGCTCGCCGCGTTCGCCCCGTTCACGAGGTACCAGTAGGCGGGCGCAGCGGCGTCCGTCGTCCACACCCAGCCGGCGTCGAAGCCGACGTCGGTGAACCGCCACAGCGCGTACTGCGTCATCTCGATGGCGTCGCTCTCGGTGATCCCGGGCACGCCGGAGGCGGTGCCGAAGTCGGCGAGGGAGACGGCCGGATAGCCGTGGGCGAGCACCCAGAGAATCTTGCCCTGAACGGTCGGGTCGATCACCAGGTTCGTGCCGAGGTAGTCGGAGAAGGTGCCGAGCGTGGCGTCGGCGCGGGACCGCGCGATGATGTCGTGCTCGATGCAGTACGCCCAGTAGCTCACGGCGCCGGGGTTGTCGGGGTCGTCGGGCTCCTCCAGGAATACCGCGTGCATGCCGCTTCCGCCGTAGCCCCGCTGATCGCCCACCCAGACCGGGTCGCCCGAGGTCGGCTCGTCCGCGTGGGCGACGGCGGCACCGCCGATCGTGCCGGCGAGGGCGAGCGCGCTCGCGGCCGCGAGTGCCGGGATGCGACGGATGCGGGAGAGCCGCGTCGCGTTCCGTGACGATGCTGTGCTGTGCATGTGAGTCGTCCTCCCCAGGTCGGGTGCGAGCGCGGAGGGAGACGCGCGTTCGGGTTAATCCCGAAGAGTAGTCCCGTTGCGTCCGGAAGGCGAGCATCGCTCTCGAGCGCGCGGCAAGCCCACGGCTGCCCCGCATCCGCCGCCCCCGCCGCGAGCAGGTAGGCTAGGGGATCGCACGGGGCCTTAGCTCAATTGGTAGAGCGCCTGCTTTGCAAGCAGGAGGTCAGGGGTTCGATTCCCCTAGGCTCCACTCTCTGAAACGCCTGGTCGCGGGCTACTTTTCCTGCTTCATTGAGTCAGTCGCCTGGCGATTCAAGCGGCTTCGTGCCAACCAACGTGCCAATAGGGCCTCGAATCGCGTCGTTTTCGACGCAGAACGGCCCCCGGTGGGCTACTTCCACCGAGGGCCGTCTGGGAGCGGATCAGTTCAGTTGGCGACTGCGCGCAGCGCGGCATCCATGCTGGCGGCGATCACCGCCCCGCGCTCGACCGCAGTGCGCTGGTAGAGCAACGCCGCCGCCGACGTGGAGTGACCGGCGCGCGCCATCAGGTCGGGGATCGTCGCGCCTCCCTGTGCGGCGAGCGTCAGGCCGGAGGAGCGCAGGTCGTGAAACGTGAACTGCTCCATCCCGACCTTCATCCGCGCACGCTTCCACGCGCTCTGAAGGGCGGACCGGGTCACCGGACGACCACTGCTGCGAATGAGGAGCGGCGCGTTCGGCAAGGCCTTCGGGGTCCGCGCGAGGTGCGCGCGCAGGATCTCGGCGGTGATCGCCGGGAGGACGACGGTGCGCTTCGACGACTGGGTCTTGGGAGTCGTTCGGACCAAACCGTCCTCCGTGCGGATCAGCTGGCCGTCCACCGTGATCGTCCCAGCAGCCGCATCCCAGTCCTTGACGCGGAGTCCGACCAACTCACCGAGGCGAAGATGCGCCCCGAGGGCGAGGTGCAGCATCGGCTGCAGGTCCTTGGAGTGCGCCTCCACGATGGTGGTGAAGTCCGTGACCGTGAGCATCGGGCGACGGTCGAGCTTCACCCGGCCAGCAGTGGGGATCGCGCACGGGTTCTTGGCGATGTCGCCGTCGCCGACCGCCGTTGCAAGGATGGCGTGCAGCAACCGGTATGCCTGGCCTTGCGTGGTCCTTCCGGTGCGCGAGGAGTTCCTCGCCGAACCGTCCTTCAGGGTCTCCGGAATCTTCTCGGCGAGATCCCGTCCCAAGGCGGAATACCAGGTGCGAACCATGCCGGGGGTGATCTTGCCGATGTCCTTGTTCCCGAGCGTCGGCTCGATGTGCTTCGCCAGAATGCTGCGATACAGCTCTTCGGTCCGCTTGGCGAGACCGCCCCGAGACCCGCCATTGTCGATCCACACGACGGCATAGTCACTGAGCAACACTGCGCCGCGTCTCGGGTCGATGTAGCCAGAGCGCGAACGATCCGCACGGACCTGCGCGATGTGAGTCCGCGCCTCCTTGCTCGTTGCGTAGGTCTGCGGCCCAGTCATGGGCGTGCCATCAACGGCGGGATAACGCGCCTGCCACCTTCCCGAGCCGAGCTGTCGGACCGAACCGAAGTCGGCGCGGTTGATCTTGCGAATCTTCTTGCTAGTCATGGTTGACCTCCTCAGATACGGAGGGACCGCCTGCTTGGCCGTCCCTTCTCTGGTACGCGTCAGCGAGTCGAGAAACAAGCGCACGTGCGAACCGGTGAAGGGGAAGCTCTAGTTCCCCCGGCGCTCGCGGATGAGATCGATCACGAGTCGGATCGGAATGACGATGACGAGATTGATGAGGGCGACGAAGATGCCTCCGATGAGCCAGATCGTGTCGTCGCCGTGTGGGTCGCGGGAGTTCATGGGAGCAGGTCTCCGATCAGTTCGGTGACGAGGCGGAGCATTGAGCGCCCGTTGGTCTCGTGGGCGGGCTGGAGGTCGATGGTGCGGTCGGGGAGGTAGGCGCGGCCTTCAGTCGAAACGATGGCGACCGGGTGGTTGTCGCGCAGGATGGCCCAGTAGTGGCGGAGGGGTTCGCCGAGATCCCACGCCTCGGAGCGAACGGCACGGGCGTCGTGGGCAGCGTCGGGGAACTGCGGAACCAGACCAGCGCGAATTGGCCCGTCGCCGAGGCTGTCGTCTCCGGTGATCTCGTTGCGGATCTCCCACCGCGCCTTCTCGTTGACCGTGACGTTGAGCACGGCGGCGAGCAGGCGATACGCAAGCGTGCGTGGGGTGCTCGCCGGAGTCTTCAGGTGGGGCGGGTCGCCGATGAAGCGCTCGATGGCCTTCACGGCCTCATGGGGGTGGGCGGTGGAGAGCGGGTGCGCGATGGTCGTGTGCGTTGAGTCCTGGCCAAACAGGTGGATGGCACCGGGGTTGACGACGATCCGAAGCATCTCGCCCTCGGGGTCCACGAGCGTGAGGTAGCCCCCCTGGTCTCCGAATCGGATGGCCCAGTCGGGGTGGCTGCGGGCGAACTCGGAGGCGATCCACCAGGTTTGCGCGATCAGGAATCGCTCCGCTGGCTCGGGTGCCATGTCCATGGGCGAGTCGGCAGGTTCCGCGACGGTGAGCTGCAGCGGTTCGGTCGGCGGGTTGCTGGCGAGGAACCCCTGCCATATGGCTTCCAGGGTTTCCTCCATCGACTGCTCGGAGGACACGATCGCCCAGTTGGCGTTGTAGGCCGAGCTGGTATCGGTCAGGTAGGCGAGGTGCTGCGCCCAGGTGCGCGTCGCCGGGCGCGTGCTCGCGCGATGGCCGCGATCCTTCAGGTGCGCGGTGTCCGGTGGATAGTAGCTTTCACCGTGCTCGTTCCAGATGCCGACCGGCACCTGGGTGGCGTAGTCCTCGGTCCAGTCGTAGTGGACGGCGAAGTCAGTCATGGGCGGCTCCTCTCGGGTCGGCTGCGAGCGCCCGCATGACGCCGAAGCGCATCCAGCGGCAGGCGGCACTGGATGCTCGGCGTGAGGGTCAGCCGCCCGTGATCGTCTGGAACGCCTCGGACTGCTCTGGGCAGAGGTAGGTGGTTCCGTGGCCGACGATGAGGCCGTAGTCGTAGGGAGCGAGACCTGAGGTGAGGATCAGACGCTGAAGCGCCTGCTGGCCTCCGCCGTCAGCAACCGCCTGGCAGGCCTCGCGTGCAACCCCGAGCAGCTCGCTGTCAGAGAAGCCAGTGTCGAGGTCCTCCCGCACCGCGGAGAGGAACTGCGCTTCTGCGTTCGGGCCGTTCGCGCAACTCGCCAGGGACACGAGCATCAGGATGGCTGCTGCCGCGGCTGAAATCTTCTTCATCGTGCCCCCTCGAAATCTTCTCTACGCCCTCAAGCGCATATTCACGCACTACAACGGGCGTGTTTACGCCCTTACAAGCGTATCTGCTCGCTGTGACATTGATCCAGCCTCGATGGACTTGAGGGGTGCCCGATCGCCTACCTGTGAGGACCGCCGACTTCACGGAGTTGAGGTTCTACCTCGCCCGTCTGCGCCGCGAGCGACACCTGACCTTGGAGCAGCTCGCGGAGCGTTCCGGTGTCGGCAGACGCAGTCTTGTGCAGCTCGAATCCGGCGAATCCAAGGGCACGTTGGAGACCTGGTTCAAAATCGCCGAGGGACTCGACATGGAGATCGGAGCCGTCGTCTCCGCCCTCTACGGCCCCGGCCGCGAGCGCCGCTGACCTCCAGGTTTTTCTGGAACGACGAAAAGTAGCCCCCGGCTTACACATTTTTGCAGGGGGGTGTACCCGGTTCGTTTCCAGAAACGAGGGAGGCGTGGGATCGTAGATTCTCGAAACGAGATTGAGCTACTCCGCTTGTGACCGTAGGAGCCGACGGCCTCGGTCGATAGACGACTTCGAGACGCCGAAGAAGTTGGCGAGTTCGGCAACGCTCCAGCCCCGCCTCTCACGAAGCTCGGCAAGGTTCCCCTGGTCGTTCCACATGCTGCTTCGTCGTGACTTACGACCGCCCGTTGCGCCGCGGCGACGCCATTCATCGATTCGCTCGGGAGTCCAGTCCCGAAGCAGTGCCCCAGCCAACGTTTGTGAGAGGTAGGCCAGCTGTTCCTCGCCGATGTAGGCGAAGCGTTCGAAACCGGTCGGTCGAGTCGTGGGATCGAATGACCGGATGAACTTGCTCAGATAGGTCTCGACGTACTGACTGATTGCATCCGCCAGCGTGGTCTCGCTGGGCTGTTCGTGACCCGCGAGGTGCCGGTCGTTGAAGACGCGGTAAGCGAGGGTGCTGAGATACGTCCAGACGCGCAAGTAGCCGTTGTGCTGAGGCCTTGGGCGTCGACCGGGGTGGGTCTGCGTCGTGTAGCGCTCGGCGAGCCTCGCCAGGAACAGATAGACCTGTTGCTCCTGACTAGCGGGCTTCACCCGTGTGTGCTGCTTGGCCGAGACGTAGTCGTAGGGCGATGGAACCGAAGGTACGTTGAGTCGCTTGCGGGAACCGCGTGGTCGTATCGCTGCTCTCAACTCCCGGAGAAGGATCTCAGTAGGAGCCTGACCCGGTTTTCCGGACACCTTGAATGAGGCGATGATCGTCTCGGAGAGGAGTCCGTGTAATGCCTGCTGCTCACCCGCCGGAGTTTCGGCGTCGTGCCCTGGATCTTGTCGCGCAGGGCAACCCGGTCGCTCAGACCGCTCGTGATCTCGGGATCAGCGAGTCGTGTCTGCGGAACTGGATGAACCGCGATGCTGTCGACTCGGGCCGCAAGCCCGGCGTCACGACCGATGAGCATAAGGAGCTTGTCGAGTTGCGGCGCCGTAACCGGGTGCTGGAGATGGAGATCGAGATCCTCAAGCGTGCTTCAGCCTATTTCGCCCGGGAGAACGTGCTCCCAAAATAGGGTTCCGGCTGGTCCAGGAGCTTGCCGCGGACGGTGTTCCTGTCGCGGTGGCCTGCCGGGTTCTGAAGGTTTCGACGTCCGGTTACTACGAGTGGGTGTCTCGTCCGCCATCGCGGCGCGCGGTTGCGGACGAAGCGCTCACTACGACGATCCGACAGGTTCACCGCGACTCGCGCGGCACCTATGGCGCCCCGCGGGTGCTCGCCGAGCTGCGGCTCGGGCTCGGCGTCCACGTCGGCAAGAAGCGCGTCGCCCGGCTGATGCGCCTCGACGGCCTCACCGGCGTCTCCCACCGCCGCAAACGCCGCGGCTGGAAGCCGGACACGGCGACGCACGAGGATCTCGTGAAACGCCAGTTCCGTGCACACGAGCCGAACCGGCTCTGGTTCTGCGACATCACCCAGCACCGCGCGAAAGATGGGTGGGTTTACTGCGCCGCAGTCATCGACGCGTTCTCTCGCAGAATCGTGGGCTGGTCGATCTCCGACCGCATCACCGCGGAGATCGTCGTGGACGCGCTCGAGATGGCCCGTTGGAGACGCCGACCGGAGCCTGGCACCGTGGTTCACGCCGACCGGGGAGCTCAATACACCTCCTGGCTCTTCGGCCACCGCCTCCGGCAAGCCGGCCTGCTCGGCTCGATGGGCCGTGTCGCCTCATCGGTCGATAACGCACTCATCGAATCGTTCTGGTCGACCATGCAGCGCGAGCTCCTGGACCGGTCGAGTTGGACCTCGAAGGCTGAACTGTCGTCGGCAATGTTCGAGTGGATCGAGGGCTTCTACAACCCGACCCGCCGGCACACCGCGCTCGGCAATCTCAGTCCCGTGGAGTTCGAGAGACTTCACACTCCCGCCGCACAAGCGGCATGATCAACACAAAGAACGTGTCCGGGAAACCGGGTCAGGCTCCGTATCACTCCCTCCATCCTGGAGGTCTGGGGTTAGTTGACGTTCCCGCCCCCGTTCCTTGGCACTCAAGGTGAGTAGAGGCGTCGTGCTACCGCGACGCGGTGTGGCGGCTGGAGTCGATGTACTCGTCCAGATCGCGCGCGTCGAATCTCACGTACTTCCCGATCTTGATGAAGGGGATGCGGCGCTCGCGGACGAGGCGTCGAACGAAGTGGTCGCTGACCGCGAGGTATTCGGCGGCGCGTTTGGTATCCAGCAGCGTTACGGGGATCTCGTGCATGAAGTTGCCTTTCCACACACTGATACGCGGAACGCCCGCAGAAAGACCAACCGACGCGGCCCCCAAGCGGGGGTGATCAGTTTGGACTGTCTCAAGTTCCCGCTACTGTCGAGAGAAAGTTGACCGCTGCGACACGCCGGAGACCCGTGACGAAGAACTCGAGCACCGAGGCTCACTCCGTCGCGGACGGCCTTGATGTCGCGACCCCTCTGCCCCCATTTCTGCGGTGGGCCGGGGGGAAGAGGTGGCTTGTTCCGACCGTGCGTGCGCTGTTGGCCGAGACGCCGATCGTCCGATACCACGAACCGTTCCTTGGCGGTGGTTCGGTCTTCTTCGCGCTGGCGCCGACGGGGCAGGTCTACTTGTCTGACCTCAACACGGATCTCATCACGGTCTACCGACGCGTTCGCGACAACCCAACCGTCGTCGCCGGGCTGCTCGATGCATACGAGAACACCGCAGACTGCTACTACGCCACTCGTGCCGCCCGCCCGCAGTCTGACGATGAACTCGCGGCACGCTTCATCTTTCTGAACCACACGTCGTACAACGGCATATTCCGCGTCAATCTGAAGGGCGAGTACAACGTTCCATACGGGCACCGTAAGAGCCTGAACATGCCTGATGTCAGTGGGCTGGAGCGGGTGAGTGCTCGGCTGCAGGGCGTCGAGCTTCATGGGCGGAGCTTCGAGATCTCGCTTGGCGACGTGGGGGACGGTGACCTAGTCTTCCTCGACCCTCCGTACACGGTGGCGCACAACAACAACGGGTTCGTGAAGTACAACCAGCACCTCTTCTCCTTTGAAGATCAGAGGCTCCTTGCCAAGTCCATCAAGGAGATCTCAGATAGGGGCGCAAAGTTCATTCTGACCAACGCGGCGCACAGCTCGATTGACGAGCTGTTCTCACCGCTTGGTCGCAAGATCGAGGTCTCGCGCAGGAACTCCATCGGCGGGATCAACGCCAGTCGGGGCAGGGCCGACGAATACCTGTTTACGAACATTGGCGTCGGATGACGGAGCCAATTGAATTTCTGCCGTCGGGCCAGATTCGCGCCGAGACCGCTCGACGGCTTGCCCCCTACCTCCGGGAAAAGATCCCAACTGCGCGGCAGGCTGAATATGAAGGCAACGGTCAAGGCTGGGTCCTCGACAAGTCGCTCAAGGGTGCCGTGTGGATGCGCAAGCCCAAGCGGCATGACGTGGCGTTTGAGGATCGGGTTTGGGCAATGTGTGCCCGCCTTGGCTTCACGAGTCTCAGCAAGGACCGGCTACTGCGCATTTCGTATGGCAAGGCGGAGAATGAACGCAAACAAGTCGACGTGCTTGCGGTCGATGATGAAGTAGCGCTGGTCATCGAATGTAAGTCGTCGGACGCAGAGCAGCCCCGGACCGAGACCTTCAAGACCGAGATCGAGGCAATCCAGGGCTACCGAACGGGGCTGGTTGGCGCCATTCACCGGCTGCTCCCAGGCGTCAAGGTCAAGTTCGTCTTCGCTACCAACAACATTTACGTGAGCAAGGAGACCCTCGTTCGCATCGAGAACGCGGACATTGCGTACCTCGACGAGGAGGCCGTGAACTACTACCACGAGCTGGCAGATCATCTAGGTCCGGCAGCCAAGTTCCAACTACTTGGCAACCTCTTCCACGGTCAGAAGATCGCTGCCATGGACGCGACGGTGCCTGCCATTCGAGGCAAGATGGGTGGCTATACCTACTATTCGTTCGCCATCGAGCCAGAGCGCCTGCTCAAGGTTGCATACGTTCTCCACCGCAACAACGCAAATATGCGCTGGATGCCGACCTATCAGCGCATCATCAAGAAGTCACGGCTGAAGAAGATCTCCCAGTTTGTCGAGAAGGGCGGATTCTTCCCCAACTCGCTGATCATCAACGTGAACAATGGTGGCAAGCCGCTCCGGTTCGACAAGTCAGACAAGCAAGCCGGTTCAACAACTTTGGGCCTGCTCTACCTCCCGCCCAAGTACCGATCGGCGTACATCATCGATGGGCAGCACCGGTTGTTCGGCTACGCGCACTCAAGCCGAGCATCAAGCGAACTCGTTCCCGTCGTTGCTTTCGTCGACATGCCCGGCTCCAAGCAGCTTGAGATGTTCATGGACATCAACGAGAACCAGCAGGCCGTGCCTAAGAACCTTCGCCTGACCTTGAAGGCGGATCTGGAATGGGAGAGCACCGACAAGAGGCAGCAAGCGCAAGCCCTGAAGCTTAAGGTCGCTCAGCTTCTCGGAGAACAGAAGTCTTCGCCGCTACGCGGGCGGGTGATCATCGGTGAGGAGAAGGCCGACGACCGTCTCTGTATCGGGTTGGCCGCTGTGAGCCGGGGAATTGATCGTGGACGATTCATTGGCGAGTTCACCAGCACGGAAATGCGAAAGCCAGGTTCGTTCTACAGGGGGTCGATTGACGCGACGCTAGATCCGCTGACGACCTTCCTGGAACTCAGCTTCGGTTACCTACGTGACGAGCTTCCTAACCAATGGAACATTGGTCGGGGTGAAGGCGGCTTTGTCTTCACCAACGCCGGAGTGGAAGCGATTCTTCGACTCCTAGGTGATGTCGTTGACCATCTTGTCGATGCGGGCAAGCTAGACCCTCGCCAGCAAGTTCCCTCGGATGTCTTCATTCAGGTTCGCCCGGTACTTGCTCACCTCGTCTCGTACCTCGATGGTTTGTCGCCCGAAGACGTCCATAGCTTTCGGACGTGGTTTGGTGCGGGAGCACCGACGAAGTACCTGCGACAGTTCCAGAGTCCCCTCGTCGATGCCATTCCCGACTTCGAGCCGGATGGATTCGCGGAATGGAAGCAGAACCAGGAAAAGCAATTCAACGCTGATTCGTACACGATGGTCAACGAGATCGAGTTGTTCCTGCGGGAGGACATCAGGCGAAGGCTGCAGGACAAGTACGGATCGGACTGGTTCAAGTCGGCTGTCCCCCAGGCGATCTTTCGCGATGCGTCGACTCGCGCTGCCGAGAAACAATACGATGCGGCACCTGGCGTTGTGATCGACTGGTGGGACTGCCTCAACCTGATCGACTACCAGAAGGTCCTTCAGCATGGGGGGCAGAGTGTGTGGCTGGAGTTGTTTGACCGGACATACACCCTTCCCAGCGACGAGAAGTCGGCCTGGAGAACAAGATCGCATTGGTTCAACGAACTCAACCGGACCCGAAACAAGGTTGCGCACAACAACAATGAAGCAGTGACCGAGGAAGAGTACGGCTTTCTGCAAACACTGCACTCCCACTTCGATCTTGGTGGGACGGGACGGAGCGACTAGTAGCGCAGGCGTGTGCCAAATCTCGTGCCACTAGCACCGAAGACTTCTGGCACACCGCGCTCAACAGCGCTGCGTTCAGGCCGCTTATTTCCGGAAACTACGGGGTTTCCGCAGGTCGGATTCGGCTCTGATCCTGCTTTGCAAGCAGGAGGTCAGGGGTTCGATTCCCCTAGGCTCCACTCTGGTGCTTGTTGGGAAACAGGCCATGTCCGAGTTGGAAAACTCAACCGAAAAGCTAAGGCCACTGGTCTCGAAGAGCCAGTGGCCTTCATGGTTGCGGCGAGCTGGGTGGCGTATCGCCGGCGCGGGCGGACGGGACACCCCAGCGGAGCTCTCGGGTGGGCCGGTTTACTGCGTAAGGGCGCGGCGTATCGGCCATTGTGCTGCGGTTCGTAGTGGAGCGCTGCGTGGGGTGCCGAACTATTGGCGTGCGGGTACGTAAAGGGACGGCCATCAGCTCTGCAGTACGACGTCTCCCGCGTCGAACTGCTGAGGCTCGGATTCAACGCGAGGGGTTCGACTTGCGCGGGTGTGTACGATTAACGGTGGATCTGGCCGAGCGCATGGTTGGTTGATTCGGCCTTCGAAGGCGATCGCGAACGCGTTCAGCGCTGGCTTCCACCTCGTCGCCCAGCGTGCCCTGCCCCGGCCCGTCGGGTCAAGCGAGCGGGTCACGAGGTAGAGGCACTTGAGCGCGGCGGCGTCGTTCGGGAAGTGCCCGCGGGCGCGGACAGCGCGGCGATATCGGGCGTTGAGAGACTCGATCGCGTTTGTCGAGCAGATGGTCCTGCGGATCTCGACGTCCCAGTCCAGGAACGGCACAAACTCACTCCAGGCGGAGCGCCAGAGCTTGCTGATCGCGGGGTACTGCCCGCCCCACTTCGCATCGAACTCCTCGAACCGCGCGCGGCCGCCTCGGTCGGCGCGGTATAGACGGGCCGCAGGCCCTTGCCCATCTCTTCCCAGTAGTGGCGTGAAGCGAACCGGAACGTGTTGCGGATCAGGTGGATGATGCAGGACTGCACTGTCGCCAGCGGCCACGCGGTGTTGATCGACTCCGGCAGCCCCTTCAGCCCGTCGCAGACGACGATGCAGACATCTTCGGCGCCACCGTTCTTGATCTCGGTGAGCACCCCGAGCCAGAACTTCGCGCCTTCACCGCCGTCGCCGGCCCAGATTCCGAGGATGTCCCTCTCGCCGTTCACGGTGACGCCGACTGCGAGATAGAACGGCTTGTTACGCACCTGCCCATCGCGGACCTTCACCAAGAGTGCGTCGATGAACACGACCGGGTAGACGCGGTCCAGCGGCCGGTTCTGCCACTCGGTCACCTCCTCGATCACCTTGTCGGTGATCCTTGAGATCGTGTCCTTGCTGACCGAGGCGCCATAGACATCGTCGAAGTGCGCCGCGACGTCACCCGTCGCGAGCCCGCGGGCAGTGAGCGAGGTCAAGTCCCGTGGAGTGGTGTAACGGTTGTTCCTTCGTTTCAGGCGCTGAGCGCCATGATCGTGTCGGTGAGCACCTCGTCTTCGGTGTCGGGCATGACGCGCATGCGACTGCGGGCGAGGATGTCGAGCCCGAGGTAGCGGCGTCCTTCGGCCCATTCGTCGGTTTGCTCGGCCAGGACGCCGCCGACCAGGCGGATGATCGCGTCGCGGTTAGGGAAGATGCCGACGGAGTCGGTGCGGCGGCGGATCTCCCGGTTGAGGCGCTCGTTCGGGTTGTTGGACCAGACCTGATTCCAGACGTCCTTGGGGAACTCGGTGAAGGCGAGGATGTCGGCGCGTGCTGCATCGAGGTGTTCGGCGACCGCGGGGAGCTTCTCGGTGACGTAGTCGAGGGTGCGGTTGAACTGGGCGTGAACGTCGGCGGCGGTGGGCTGGTCGTAGACCGAGTGCAGCATCGCCTTGACCGCCGGCCACATGCTCTTCGGTGTCACGCCCATGAGGTTCGCCGCGTAGTGGGTGCGGCAACGCTGCCAACTGCTGCCGGAGAGGTTTGCGGCGATCGCGTCCTTCAACCCCGCGTGCGCGTCGCTGGTGACGAGCTGCACTCCGGTCAGGCCGCGGGCGATCAGGTCGGCGAAGAACACGTTCCAGGCCGGGCCGGTCTCGGAGGTCGCGACAGTGAGGCCCAGGTCCTCGCGGCGGCCATCCCCGTTGACGCCGGTGGCGATCAGCACCACGGTGTTCACGACGCGGCCGCCTTCGCGGACCTTCATCGTGAGCGTGTCGGCGGCGACGAACGTGAATGGTCCAGCCTCGGCGAGTGACCGGTGTCGGAACTTGTTGACGTGCTCGTCGAGGTCGGCCGCCATCCGCGACACCTGCGACTTCGACAACGCGTGAATGCCGAGGGTCTTCACCAGCTTGTCCATCCGACGAGTCGAGACGCCGGCGAGATAGCAGTCGGCGATCACCGTGATCAACGCCGCCTCCGACCGCTTCCTGCGCTCCAGCAGCCACTCCGGGAAGTAGCTGCCCGAGCGCAGTTTCGGGATCGCGACATCGATCGTCCCAGCCCGAGTATCCAGCTCCCGATGCCGGTAGCCGTTGCGGTGAGTTCGCCGGTCCGGGGACTGTTGGCCCCACTCGGCGCCAACGACAGCATCCGC